>ERZ772945.293-NODE-293-length-41592-cov-5.201916_pt1 | contig 41592 bp, 40 predicted proteins | sample MGYA00511681_ERZ772945 | MGnify/ENA primary metagenome ERZ772945 (study PRJEB29015, sample SAMEA2737943) | human oral metagenome | biome: human oral; feature: human-associated habitat; material: dental | place: China | collected 2143 ...
CGTAGAAAATCGTAGAAAATCTATGCAGAATCAAACCATATTTTTATTGTAAAAGTAAAATGTGGCTATTTTACTGGGGTTGTGGGGTTTTGGGTGCTTATTGGTGCTTATTAGAGGGGGAGGGTTTTGTCTTCGGATTCGGTTAGGTAGGTGCAGAGGGCGGTTCTTCTTATGCGGTAGTGTCTGCCTATTTTGAAGTAGGGGATTTTGTTTTGGTGGATGATGTCGCTTATGGTACTTTTGGGGACGTGTAGCATTTCGCTTAGGTCTTTGATGGAGAAGGCGATTTGATTGTCCCATTTTTGATTTGGGGTTGTCAAGAGAGTTTTTAGGGCTTCTTTTGTCACAGGGGTTTTGTCACTCCTTGTATTTCTTTGTTGGATGATGTAAGCCGTTGATAGATGGTTTCTTTCGGTCGCTTGCTGTTTCTTTAGCTTTCCCTTGCGTTACGCTGATATGCCTTGGTTTTTCTCAGCATGGCGCAAGGTTTCCTAAAGTTACTTATAGGGGTGGCAGCAGGCTTTGTGTCACGAAGGGACACAAGGACTGCTGGGAGAGGGTTGTTGTGTCTTTATATAACTTTTCCTCTCTTTTCTCTTAAACGTGGGACATTTGATTTTTGGTATATATGTGGGACAATTAGAATTTGATTAGAAAATATGGCTTTTGACCTCCTGGAAGGGCTTCTAAGGCTTTGGTTTCTGCTTGCCTATATCAACATGTGCATCTGCATGAAAACATGCCTTAGAAGCGATTCTGAGAGGTTTTGGAGGGTCTTGCTTCTGGCTTTAGTCGTACCTTTTGAGGTGGGCAATATTATGACAGCTTCGGGTTGTTCTTGCGTCCGTGTAGCGGTCTGCCATGATACCGTCCGAGAGCCAGCGTTCGAGTTGTTCTTGTTCTTTGTCTTCGGCGTCTTCCTGTGCGCTCATGTCCATCTGTTCGTTCCAGTAGGCGACTGCCATGCAGAGGGCGTCGAGGCGGTCGTCGTGGGCGAGGGCGTTCTTTTCTCTGCACAGGCGGGTCATTTGGTAGATGAGAGAGAATTGCTGATTTCTCTCGAAGACGCGGTAGTCGCTTTCGATGACGCTACGGTTGACGATGAGCCTGTGCGCCATGAGGACGGGTTCTAAGGTGTCGATGATGCGCAGTTCTTTTTGTTTGGTGCTGCGGATTTCGGTGATGGCGCAGGGGTGGATTTTGGCGAAGATGGGTGTCATGATTTTGGTGAACATGCCGTCTCCGAAGTTGGATTCGACGACGATTTCATTGACGTCCCAGAATTTGGCTTTTTGTGCCATGCGGGTGAGGGTGAGGTCGGAGTAGCCGCCCTCGAAGCCGTCGACTTCCATGACGAATTGGCAGCCGTTCAGAAACTTGACGACGGCGAAGGCGGTTTCGTCTGCACCTCGCCCTGACGGGTCGATTGCCATGACAGTGCCTGTGTAGGGCTGGACGGTTTCGGAGCGTGCCATGGGGGCGTAGTAGAGGTCGCCTTTCAGTGCGACGCAGGGGATGTCGTCGAGCCTTTGCTGCTGCCCCGATGCCCATGCCCATTTGGTGGATGTTTCTTTCATGTCGAGGGAGGCGACGATGAGGTCGGAAACTTTCAAGGGGTACTTCTCGTAGTCGGAGAGGTTGGTGTTGAGCATGAATTGGAGCGCGAAGCCCGCTCTGCCGTAGGAGAGTTTCCTCTTGGCGATTTCGATTTCGTCGAAGCGCTTGGGGTCGGTGGGCTTGCCTGCCCAACTTTTTGGGTCTTTGTCGTAGCGGTCGGCGATGAAGGGGGCGAGGGAGGCGCCGTAGCTTTCGCGCTCTTCGAGGCTTGATGGGTACTGCACTGTCCAGATGCGGGCGGTGTAGCCGCGCTGCTGTAAGATGTTGTAGAGGCTGGCTTCGGTCTGCGGGGTGCCAAGGTAGATGATGATGCCGTTGGGTTTTAGAATGGCATCATATTCTTTGACTTGTTCGCTGAGTTTGTCGCGCTGCATCTGTGTGCCGGAGTTCTTGGGGACTTCTACGTCGTCGGAGATGAGGATGTCGGCGCGTGTGCCTGTGATTTGTCCCGTGATGCCGACGGATTTGACGGAGGGGGAGATGTCGGCGATGGCGCCTCCTACGTCGAAGAGGTTCTGCGTGTCGAGCTGCTTTTTGTCCGCTATCATTTCGGCGAGGAAGGGGATGGTGTGGATGATTTGCTTGATGAAGCGGGCGTTGGCGTCGGCGCGGTCTTTAGAGGCAGAGACGATGAGGACTTTGAGCTGCCTGTCGCGCCAGAGCCGCCAGACGGAGTAGGCGCAGGTGAGAAAGCTCTTGGCGACGCCTCGGAAGCCTTCGATTATGACGCGGTCGCTCGGCGGGGCTTGCAGGAAGCGTGCGATGTCAATTTGGATGGGGGTAGGCTCGGGGAGCGCGATGGATTTCCATACGATGTAGACGAAAGCCCAGAAGTGCTCCCGGGCTTTTTTTATGTCTTCTTTTGTCCAGTCGTTCATGTCAGTGCAGGTGCTCCTCGCTCACGAGGTCGGGGATGGTGGTGCCTTCGCGGATGATTTCCTGCACGCCTTCGGTTTCGGCGGTGGTGAGGAAGTCGTTGTCTTTGAGGAATTGGCGCACTTTGGCGAGGAAGGCGGGGTTCTTTCGCATTTCGGGGTCGTTGAGGTTTTCCAAGAGCGCGTCAGCTTCCATCTGGGCGATGTCGTCGATGATATGCTGCTTGATTTTTGTCATGGAGGTTCTCCTTTCTTTTGTGCGTCAGAAGTGGATTTTCCATTGGATTTCGCCACCGTTTAGGTTGTGGTCGTTTAGGCCGTAGTGGAGTTCTAAAAGGAGCGAGCGGTCTTTTTTGTAGTTTCTTTGGAGGCTTAAGGGGATGTAGGGGCTGCCTTCGTGGACGCCGATGCCTGTGCCGAGTTCCCAGTTGCGATAGGTGTTGATTTTGTAGATGCCGACGGGGGTTTCTTTGTTGTCGGGTTGTTCGGCGACGACGGTTTTGTCGGTTTTGGCGAGAGCTGCCGGAGGGAGGGTTGTGTCTTTCTTTTCGAGCTTTTCTTTGATGGTTTCAACGAGGGTGCTGCCGTTTTTCGGGAGTTCTTTGTAGGTGACGGCAGGAGGTTTCTTTCCTGCTTGTGCTGCAAGGATTTCTTCTTGAAGGGCGGCGGCGTTTTGTTTGTTGAGGGCGAGTTCGTTTTGGAGCGCGTTGATGTTTTTGGCGTGCTCTTCGGTCATGGTGTGGATTTCGCCCTGCTTTTCTTCTAAGGCTCTTTCGGTGTGCGTGAGTTTCGAGCCAAGGAAGATGAGGGCGGCGAGAAGGGAAAGAAAGAGAAGAGCCGCGACGAGGCAGCTCTTCTTGTTCTTATATATCGCTGTAAAGAATGTTGGCATCAAAGTACCTCCCTCCGATGTAGGCGCGGTCGGTGTACTGCCACATGTAGCCTTTGAGGTCGTCTTCGGCGCCCCATTCGGCGTTCCAGACGGCGCAGCCGATGGCTTTCCAGTCGATGTAGTCTAAAAGCCACGACCAGCTGGCGTAGATGCCGCAGTCCAGCCCGATGTTTTCGACGAAGGTGCGGCACATGGCGGTGATTTCTTCGGCGTCGAAGGCGAAGTCGTGGCGCACTTTGTAGCCGTCGGCATCTTCCATGTCGTAGAAGACAGGCAGTTCGAGGAGAACGCCTGCGTCTTCGATTGTCTGGCGGCAGTGGCGGGCTTCTTCTTCTGCCTGCGCGACATTCAGGGCGTAGCTGTAGTGGTAGGCACCGCACTTCAAGCCGCGCTTGGTCGCTTCGGCGACGTTTCGCTGGAACATTTCATCGACGCCCGTCCTGCCGTAGGAGGAGCGCACGATGGCGAATTTGTAGCCTGCGGCGACGACGGCGTCCCAGTCGACCAGGCCGTTGTTTTCCGATACGTCAATTCCTTTTACCATATTTACTTTTCCTCGCTTTCGTGGAGTTTCTTTTCGTCGGCGATTTGCTTGAGCTTTTCCCGCAGGAAGGCGGGGATGATGTAGCCGTAGCCCATGCGGTCGATGTTTTCGATGAGGCTCATGCCTTCGATGAGGGCGAAGCCTGCGATGAGCATGTCGCGGAATACATCGAGGTTCATGGCGGTGTCCAGGAGGAAGCCGATGAGGATGCAGACGAAGATGCCTGCTTTCTTGAAGAGTCCCTTCGTGCCGATGAGGGAGCGAAGGGAGTGGCTTTTCCAGCCTGCGGCAAGCCCTGTGAGGATGTCGAGTGCCATGAGGAGGGCGAGGGCTTCAATCGGCTCGTCAATGCCGCCGAGCGCTTTGTCAAGGAAAGCCCAGAGCACGCCGAAGGCGGCGCCGAGCTTGATTTCCGTGAGTGTCCAGAGGGTTCTTAGGTGGTCTTGGATGTGCTGCATAGAGCCTTCTTTCTTATGTTGTCTTGAGGATGGGGGCGGGGTTGGTGCTTCTGCCGAAGTAGTCGGCGCCTCCTTCAGGCGTCGTCAATAGCCCCGTGCAGTTTCTTACGGTGACTTCCCAGGGACGGACACCTTGTTTCGTGGGGATGTTCGTGCCGGGGTAGAACCAGAAGACATGCCCCTGCATATTGGTGATGATGTTCTCGAAGATGGTTTTCTGCGGGAGGACGAGGACGCCGTCAAAGGCGCAGCGGTAGGTGCAGCCGTTCGAGGTGACGGTGTCGCCGAGTTTGTAGGCGGTGCGCGGCTTCCATGTGTCCTGTGCGCCGGCAGGCGGTGGGGGCGGTGTGAGGCTTTCTACGACCTGGTACATGTGGTATTCGCCCTGGGCGTTTTGGTCGGCGTAGTAGATGGTGCCTTTTTTGTAGTGCGTGCCGCCGGAGCGCCATTGTCCGTCTGCCGAGGAGTAGGTGAGTTTCTTCCATATGACTTCGCCGTCCTTGAGGGTGTCGTCGGTCGACCATGCAGCGTCTTCGACGGGTCCCCATTTGTTGTTTTCATCGCTTTTACCGCCTTTGACGCATTGGACGATGAAGGTGTTGTCCATAATCATGTCGCCAGCTTCGTAGGTGGTTCCCGCCGTGCGCCATTGGTATTTGTGGGCGCCGAGATATTTGACGGGGAGGGTGCCGTCTAAAAGGAGCGTGCCGATGTGCGCGGGGGCGGTCGGTGGGTTGTCGGAAGCGGTCTTGAGGTCGGTGTTGTCGCTTCCTGTCGGGGGCGCAGAGCCGCCTGCCTGCCCGCCAGAGACGTATTCCCAGATGATGTCTCCGTCGACGCAGTAGGGGTTGCCGCGCGTGGGCGCGATGCCGCTTGTCGTGCCGTCGTGCTTTGCGCAGCGGTAGATGTTGCCTCGCGCTTCACAGTAGGCGTCTTTGGCGAACCAGGCACGGGGCTTCCAGACCTGCCCGATGAATTTCAGCGTCGCCGTGCCCCATTTGTGGGTGCCGAACCATGCGGTGTCGTAGGGCGGGTAGACATCCAAAGTGCCTTCTTCGGTGACTTCGTAGATTCTGCCTTCGGCGATGAATCTTTGTCCGGCGCGGACTTGCATCGAGGCTTTCCAGTCGTTGCAGAAGCCGCTTTTTTTACCGATGTACGTCCACCAGCAGCCGTCGGGTTCGTTGACGCTGTCGTTTTTGCCGTCGAGTTCGGTGCCGCTCGTGTGCGTGGGGTAGGTGCCGCCGCTCGTGCCCGCTTTGATGCACTCGAACATGTAGAGAGGGTAGAAGAAGGATTGGGACACGGCGCATATATCGCCTTTTTGGTAGCCGTATTTGGCCTGCCAGAGGATGTTCGGGCGGTATTGGAGCGTCGCCGTGCCACAGGTAAATTCTGCGCCGTCGGTCTTTGTGGGCTTTGTGTCGAAGGAGAGCGTGCCTTCTTTGGTGCAGAGGTAGTAGCGGATGTTGTAGAATTGTGTCTTCTTTTCTTTGTCGAGGAAGGTGTCAAAGACGCGCAGGACTTCGCCTTTGTTGATGTTCTTTTCGTCACCGCCCCAGTTCACGCCGCGCCCGAAGAAGCGCCATGTGGCGGTGCCGTCGTTTACGACGCCGTAGATGTGCGTGGGCTTTTGGGTGCTCGTCGCAGCGCGCCGCGTGCCCGCTATCTTGAAGCAGGCGAAGTGGGCGGCGGGGTTCGTGGATTCGATGAGGCAGTTGCGGCAGTTGATTTCGGGGAGCTGGAAGTGCTTGGTGATGACGGTGGCGTCGGGGGAAAATTCCATCTTGAAGATGTTATATTCGTTGTCAGGTGGGTCGGAGCAGATGACGCGGCAGCCGTCGATGTTGACGAGGCCTTCAAAGACGCGCCCGTAGGTGAGGTTAAATTCGACCATGTGCGCGGACGGGTAGGAATCGTCGGGGATGGGGTGGTAGTGGAAGATGCAGTTGGTAAAGGAGGCGATGCCTCTGCCGTAGCCAATTTGGATGGCGTGGTTGTAGAAGGTGCATTCTTCGGCGTAGAGGTTGCTGAAGTAGTCGTGGATGTCGAGGCGGTTCATGTGGCAGTGCTTGAAGTGGATGTTCTTGACGCTGTCCATGGCGGTAGCGCCCCAATAGCCCTGCATGTTGCAGTCTTCGACGTGGACGTCGGAGCAGTTGGTGATGCGGAGCATGTAGCCCGAGGTGCCGTTTACCGAGCCGTTCTTTTTACCTGCGGCATTGAAGCCCTGCAAATTGCGGACACGGACGTTGTAGCTGTCCCAGAGGTAAATCATGGTGTTCTTGAAGCGGCGATTGTGCAGCTCGCCCTGCTTGGGACGAAAGATGAAGTCTTTGACGGTGGCGTTGTGGCGCTTGCACCAGAGGACAGAGCAGTATTTGTTTGCCGATACGTCAAGGCGCACGTCACAGCCTGTAAAGGTGCCGTGTACGGCGGGCAGGTAGGTGTAGGAGGCGTTAAAGTGCGTGAAGGCCTGCGCGGTGGTGACGGTGCCGTGGGCGAGGTCGGAGATTTGGCAGTTGATTTCTTCGCCGCCCGCGTGCTGCCAGTCGTCGGTGAGGGGGCTTACGCAGATGCCGTCCATGTCGTGCACGAGAAGTTCGCGGCGTGGTACGGTGTAGAGGTAGCCTGCGTCGTCGCGTGCCGCGTAGGGGTCTTCTTCGAGCTTGACGACGGTGTTCGCGGGGATGGTGTCGCCGTGTGCGTTCGGAAAGACGAAGGTGTCTTTTTTGAGGGTGGCTTTGACTTCGTCGGGAAATTCGTGCTCGTAGTAGAGGGAGTTGTTGTCTCCCCAGACGTAGATGCCGAACCATGTGGCGTTGCTGTCATCGACGAGGAGGGTTGCGCCTGAGAGGTCTACATCGCTGCTGCATACGATGGCATCTGTACCTTTCTTGTAGATGATGCCGTCGTGCTGGGCGACTTTGCAGGTGTAAATTTTGGTCAGTCCTTTGTCGTCGTAGACAAAATGGCTGTCGGCGTAGGCGTGGCAGAGGCGCATGGCGGGTGCGTCGTCCGCTGTGCCGTCGAGGCGTGCGCCAAATTGGCGGTAGCTGACGGAGGAGTGCTCGTCGGGCAGGGCGAAGAGGCCGTTTTCTAAGGGGATTGCCCAGGGGAACATGTTACCGTAGGCGTCCTTGGCGCTTTCTTTGATGAGGTACTGGGCGCCGCCGCCCGTGCGAGGGCTGTAGTAGCCGCGCGTTTTTACGATGTCGCCTGCTTTGAGGTCTTTATGCAGCTGCATGTCGCGCACGGAGGGGAAGAAGAGGGAGGCGTAGGAGGAGCCGCCGCCCGAGCTGCCGCCCTGCGTGCCAAAGAGGCCGTTTTCTTCGACGATGTGGAGGAGCTGCAGCTGGAATGTGGTGAGGTCTTGGCCGCGAAGCACGGAGCCGTCGTTGAAGTCAACGAGGCGGCTCGTGGCGGTCTGGCGGTAGATTTCAAGAGTCTGGGTTTCGCTCGTGTTTTTCTTGAGGCGAAAGCGTTTGTCTTCTACGGTGTAGTCGATGTCGTAGAGGAGGGGGGCGCCGTCGAGGGTGGCTTTGATGAAGGTCTTGGCGAGGTAGGGGAAGGGAATGGTGTATTCTTTTTGTCCTCCTGCATAGAGGACTTTTATGCGGTGTTCCATGAAGTGGGCTGCTCCTTCCTTTTAGGGCTGAGAGGTGGACGTCTTTTTCCTGGGGCGCTTGTCGGGGTAGCTGCTCTGGTTGACGTATTTGTCGATGTAGGTCATGAAGGGGATGAAGTTGGGGACGGGCAGAAGGCGCATGAGGTTCTTGAGGTCTTGCTTGTTCGCTCTGTCTTCGTCCATGTGGGAAAGGCTCCAAAGGGCGGCGATGGGGTTGCCGAACATTTCACGCACGGCGGGCATCTGGGTGACGATGTTGCCTGCGATGTCTGCGGCGCCTAATTCTTGCTGCCTCGCTCCCGTGCGGTCTACGCTGGTGCGAATAGTGGGCGCTCCTGTGACGCCTTCGTAGAAGTCGTTACCGAACGAGAGCGGCGTGCCGACGATGGCAGAGCGGAAGGCGGCGACGCGCAGGAATTGTTCCTGGTTGAACATACGCTCGTAGTATTCTTCTGCTTTTTCCGTCATGCCTGCGGCTTTCATCGCCTGGTAGGTCGCGTAGCCTTTGAGGGCGTAGGCGGCACCGTTGGTGAGGATGGACATGGCGGCGGCGATGCCGTCGTCAAGGTCGCGGGCGGTCATGGCACGAAGGGTCTGCCCGTTGATGGCGCGTAGGTTGTAGTCTTTGAATTGCAGCAGCATACGGGTGAAGGCGTTGGTGTCTTTCCAGAGGTTTTTACTGCCGAGGCGCGTACCCGAGATGATGGCGCGTTCTGCGTGCGTCTGTATCATGCCGTAAAACTTCAGGTAGCTTACGGGGTCTTGGGCGTACCAGGCGTCCATGTCGAGGTGCGTGACTTTGCCGTTGGCGTCTACGGTCGCATATTGGCGAATGTTCTTCTTGATGGTTTCGGCTTCTTTTGCGGAAACGTGTGCGCCTTTGAGCTTGGCGGCAGAGAAGGGGCTGCGCACTTTGGAGAAGGTTTTGCCGAACGCCCAGTCTACGGAATCGGCGATGGTTTGCGCCCGCATACTGCGAACCATGGAATCGGTCATTTTGGGGAGCATGTTGAGGGTGCTCGTGACCTTGGTGAGTTTCTGCAAGCCGTCGGAGATGGTGATAAGTCCCCGATTGACGAGGCTTTTCTTCTCGGTGAGTGCGTCGCGCACGACGCGGTCTTGGAAGTTGGTCTTGAAGATTTGCGCTTCGAGGCTGGTGCCGAATAGGTGCTTTTCGGCGTCTCGGAGGGCTTCGGCTTCGACTTTGCCGAATTTGATGTCCTGCATGAGCTTTCTTGTGAAGGGAAGGACACCGAAGAGCTGCGAGGCGCCGCCGTAGGCGATGGAGCCGCCGAGTTCTCCGAGCTGGGCGAAGCCCATGTTGGCGCCATTTTTGAAATAAGAGAGCATCATGCCCATGCGGGCGAGGATGCCGACTTTGCCGAGGGCTTCCTCGGCGGGGCGCTGGCCGCGAAGTTCGGCGATGCCGCGCTTGATTCGCTCGTATTCATTGAGAACGTCTTTGTTCTTTGCGCCATGGGCAGTCGCCATGTCGAGTTCTCTCTTCACTTTGCCCAGGAAGTCTTGCAGTCCCTTTTCGGTGTGAAAGACGTTCTTGGCGGCGATTTCGCCTGCGAAGCGCTGCATGTTTTTCTGTAGGGTGACGTCGAGGTCGAAGCTGCGCAGGTTGTTGTCGAAGGAAAACTCGAAGGCATTTTTCGTGCCTTTGTTCATGAGCATGACGCCGCCCGTGTCCATGGGGATTCTTCTTTGCAGGAAGCTCAGGCGTCCGATTTCGCCGATGTTGTTGGCGGCTATGGGGTCGAGGTCGGCGTGGAGAGCGTGACGGACGGCAGCCGGAATGGCGGCTTCGAGCCAGTCTTCTGCGTCTTGTGCCGTGACGTTCTTGGGCTTCTTGGGTAGAAGCGGCAGGCCTTTTCGCGCTTTTTCGATGTTTTTTTCGTCGATGTGGGCATTTTCGATGTCGATGTCGCGTTCGAGCTTCTTTTTGATGACGTCGCGGTCGGCGAAGGTGCGGTAGTAGGCGGCGAGGTCTTCGGCGGCTTCTTCGGGCTTGTTGTAGTGTGCGAGGAAGCGTTCTCGAAGGTCGTTGTCGGTGATGCGCCAGAGTTCGTCGTCGACTTCGTACCAGTGTTTGTCGATGAGGTCGTCGGCAGCGGAGCCTGCGTCTTTTGCCGAGCGCTTGCCTATCCGTATCTGCATCTGGCGGTAGTCGTGCAGGTGTTCGACGGCTCTTTTGACTTGTTCGGGCATGTCGCCCAAAGGGCTTGCCGTGTGTCCTGCATATTTGGCGTTGTAGGCGAGCGTGACCATCTTGTCGAAGAGGAGCTGCTTGGAGCGCGTGGGCAGATGTTTGCCGTTTTTGAGCATCCAGTCCATGCGTTCGTCGGCAAGTTTCAAGAAGGGGACGGCGAGCTGACGGATGATGCGCTCTTTTTGGTCTTCGGCGGCGATGGCTTTGAGGGTTCCGATGCCGCGCCCTCTTGTGTCGGCGAAGAGGAAGGGGGCGTATTTCCGCGCGGTGTTGGAAGCGGAGTTGAGCATAAGACCAATATAGCCCTGGTCGGCGAATTTCGCGGTGGCGCGTACGCCTTGCGGCAGTCCTTCCTGCGTGAGTTTTGTCACTTCGCCGTCGAGTGCGATGTAGTCTGCCCAGAGCTGCGGGTTGAGGAGGTTGCCCTGAGAGAATTTCACGCCTGCAAAGGCGGTCGTGCCGTCTTCGTTGAAGTGAAAGCCGTGCTTTAGGGCGCGTTCATTTTCTGCCTGCCGCTTGAGGAGGTTCGCGATGTCTTCTTTTGTCGCCTTGAGGGTGTAGCCTTCTCTTCCGAGGGCTTTGTTGACGGCGCCTTGGAGAAAAGATGTCAGGCGGTTGGGGAGCGCTCCTTCTTCGACGGCGTGGGCGAAGATTTCTTCGGGGTCGTAGGTGTCGTGCGTCCTGCGGATTTGGTTGAAGATGTGGCCGTCTTTGTTGGAGAGCCTTTGGACTTCTTTCATGAGCCTGCCGTATTCTTCTTTGCCGAGGGTGTCGAAGAGGCCTGCGTGAACGCCGATTTCGTGGGCGAGGAGTTTTTCGGTTTCGGCGGCGGGGTTCTTGATGTGGTCGGTGATGAGGACGGCGTAGTCTTCGTTGGGGACGTAGAAGGCTTTGGCTGTCTTCGGCAGTTCTTTGCCTGTGGCTTTTTCGATGATGGCGCGTGCCTTTTCGTAGGGGGCGGCGATGACGCGCCCGTTCGCTTCCATCTTGTCGTAGATTTTGGAGGCTGCGCGTTTGCCGAAGTCGGCGTCGTGGACGGCTTTCATTTCGCCGATGGTTTCGCTGTGGATGCGCCTGGGGTCGAGGTCGGCAGCATTTAAGTAGGCTTGCGTTTCGGCTTTTTCAGCTTCGGCAGCGATTTTGGCGCTTGCGGGTCTGCCACGCTTCAAGAGTGCCTTGCTTCCTTGCCCGAGGGCGCCTAAGACGAGGCCTGCGCCCATGGCGAGGAGGGCACTGTCTGTGTAGTCGACTTTTCTGCCGCCGAAGGTTTCCCGAAGGTAGTTGTCGGCGAGGCTTGCACCGCCCATGGGGGCAGAGGCTTTGGCGAGGTCGTAGCTGGCGCGGGCGGTGACGGCGGCGATTTCTCTCGCTTTTCCTACGTCGCGCAGGGCGGTGCCCAGTCTGCCAAGTATCTTGATGCCTGCGCCTGCTTCGCCGACGGGCAGGAGCAGAAGGGGGTCTGCGAGGTAGCCTGTGAAACCTGCGGTATTCATGAGGGTTTTGGAGAGGATGTCGTCGTTGCGGGCTTTCCAGTCGTCGATGAGCCTTTGGCGCTTCCTTTCGACGAGTTTTTGGTTGACGAGCCAGCGGATTTCTTCGCTGTCGCGCCCGAGGAGAAGGACGTTGGTCTGTGCTTCGCTGTCGCCTGAAAGAGCGGTTTTGACGTAGTTGATGTCGTCTTGCGTCACGGGGTCTTTTTGCTGAAACCACCATTTCGAGGAGTGGGCTACGCCGCCCCAGATGGCCTGCATGACGTCGGCAAAGCCTGTGGTGGTCGCGGAATCCCAGAAGTTTTTGGCGATTCCTTCGAGGTAGCCCCAGCTTTCTATGGGGGGTTCTTCGCTTGTCTCGTAGTCGTCCGGCGCGGGGTTTTGGTCGCCGTACATGGTGTAGCCGGAGTGGGCGGCGTAGGCAGGTTCTAAAAGGGCGCCGAGGTCGCCCGTGAAGCCTTGGCTTCCTGCTTGCGGGTCGCGGTCGTCGTTGCCTGTGAAGTCGATGTCCCAGTGGGCGTTGGGCGTGCCTGCGTCTTCGTAGTTGATGCTCCATCCGCGCTCGTGGCAGAAGCGCACGAGGTCTTCTCCTGCGGCGGTGCCTTCTGTGATGCCGTCGATGACAATATCTGCCTTGTCGCCCGTGTGGTGGCTGTGCGTGCCGCCTGTGTGAATCCAGCGTTCTGCGCCGCCCGTGATGACGGTCATTTTGCCGTACATGTCATTGATGTAGTGGCCGATTTGGTTTAGGCCGTGCATGGTGTGGGGCTGCAGGCCGACGGAGTTTTCATCGGCGTAGATGGCGGTGGTGTAGTTGTCTCCTGGGTGGTTGCTGGTGAGCACGGAGTAGTCGAGGTCGTTCCAGGGGAGGCCGTCGTCTTCTTGTGCGCCCGCCGAGGGTTCGTAGGAGCCGCCGTTTTGTCGGATGAAGGCTTCGACGTCGGTGAGGTATTCGTTTTCGTCTGCCTCGAAGTAGTCGTTTTCTTTGAGGTGGTGGACGTATTCGGCGGGGGTCTGGCTGCCGGCTACTTCAAATTCGCCGAGGAACCACTTCATGTAGTCCGTCCAGTGTTCGATGTTGTCGAAGTGCATGTAGCTGCCGTCGGTGTTTTTTACGCCGCCGAAGTTGTTGTCTTTGAGGGCGAGGTCACTTGTGCCGTCGTCGGATTCGTGCTGCCACTGCGCGTAGACGAAGGCGACGGGGACGTTGTTGGCTTCGGCGACGATTTGTGCGGATTCGTAGAGGTTCATAGGGCTGCCTTTCTGTCAGTCGGGGACGAAGTCATAGGGGTCGAATACGCCGTCTTCAATAGGGACGCCCATGGTGGAGCGCTTGGCGTTGATGACGTCGATGTCGTCGCCTTCTTCCTGCGCGGCTTCGTAAGGGGTGTAGTTTCTTGCGAGCCGCAGCGCTTCTTGCCTAAGTTCTGCGAGCGTGTGCGTGGTGATTCTGCCTGGCTGCGTCTTGCAGTCGAAGGTGAATACTTGCGTGATGGGGTTGTAGGCGATGGTGGTGGCAGAGGTGTCGGCGGTTTCTTCTCCTGCCGTTTCGTAGATGTAGGCATCGACCGCTTGCCGGAAGAAGTAGGGGTCGTTGACGGTGCCGATGTTGAAGTGGACGTTTTGGGGGTAGATGCCCCAATGGTATGTTTCGTAGTTGCTGCGGACGAGGTTGTTGATTTGGCTTTGGGCTTTTTCTTGGGAGTAGCCTGCGTCGAGAAGGGTGTTCCAGACCTTGGCGAGGTCGCTGCGCACGAGGTCGTTGCATCCCAGTCCGAAGTCTGCCGTGTCGGTCATGTGTCCGATGTCGTGGGCGCTTGGGACGCTGTCGATGGTGAAGCCTGCCATGCTGTTTTCGGCGAGGTCTTTGTTGGCTTTGTGTACGTCAGGGTTGCGGCTTTCGGTCTGGTGGGCTTCGGCGTAGAGGCGAAGGGCTTGCTGCTCCCCCCATTCGCCGCCGCCGTGGGCTACGGTGAGGGTCTTCAGGGTGTAGGCTTCCTGGGCTAAAGCGCCACCGAAGGTGTGGGCGATGGCGGCGGGGTTGTTGGCGATGCTTTTGACGAAGCGCATGAGGGATTCGTTGCCGCCGATGTTGACGCCGCCGTCGTCGGAGGGCATGATGTTCGACAGGACGCTCATGAGGTAGTCGGAGTAGGTGCTGCGCATTTTGTTCAGCTGCGGCATGTCCATAAGTTTGTGCATGTTTTCCATGTCTTCGGCGGCGATGAGTTCTTGCAGGCGCGGCAGAGCGACGCTGTAGAGGACGTCGGTGTCGAAGGTGTAGCTGCTGACGGGCTTACCGTTGACAAAGGTGGAGCCGCTTAACCAGCTTTCGATGATTTCGGCGGCGGTTGCGCTGTCGCTGACTTTGCTTCCCGCTGCGCCTCTTCCTCTGCCTGTTTGGCGCATGGCGCGTTCTCTGGCTTCTTGCTGCCTGCGGATTTCTGCGTCAACCGCCTGGTCGATGAGGGGGATGAGGGTGTTGTATTCCCTCGCTTTTTCTGGGTCTTCCCGGCGCATTTCTTCGATGGCAAGGCGCACGTCTTTCTTTCCTTGCAGTCCCATGTTTTTGTAGTGGTCGATGAAGTCGGCTTTTTCCTGCGTGTGAAACTGGCGGTTGTATTCGGCGGCGAGGGTTTTGGTGTGCTGCATGTCGAGCAGTTCGGAGGCATTCGTTCGCGTGCCGTCGAGGCTGGTCTGTACGGTGACGCGGTCGAGCATCTGCCCGAGGCGCTCGGCGTCGATATGGCCTGTCTGGATGAAGTCGTCCACGAAGTCTTGCAGGAGCTTGGTGCGCCAGGCGGGCGGCAGTCCCATGAGGCGCATTTCGTTGAAGACTTCCTGCACGGCGTCGGTGGTGGCGCCATTGGTCTTTAAGAGTTCGACGGAGTTCTTGATGATTTCTCCGAGTTGGTGTTTGGCGTTTGCCATGGTGGTGGTGATTTTGTTTTCGTGGTCTTGCTTTTCCCAGGCGGTCATGAGGCTGCCGATGTGGACGAGCTGGTTTTCGGTGAAGCCTGCGCCGAACGCTGTGGGGTTTACGGGGGCGTGGCTGCCCGAGAGGTTGGCTTTTTGCCAGTCTTTGGCGAAGTCGTTGAAGCGTTTGGCTTCTTCGGCGGCGCTTCTGGCGGGGTCTAAGGCGTACTTTTCGTCGTATTGTTCTTTCATGACGGTGGACAAAAAGCCGCCTCTCAGGCGCTCGGCGTAGGCTTTGAAGTAGGGGTTGGAAAGGCTGTCGGCGTAGCCTTCCTGCTGGGCGGCGTCGATGACGTTGAGTTTTCGGATGTCTTCTTCGCTTTCGCCTTTTATCATGCGCTCGGCTTCGATGCTGCCTTTGTCGTTGAGGTAGTGTTCATGAGACACAAGGTAGCTGCCGAGGGCAGAGGAGAGCTGCGCCATGTTGGCGGCGAGCTGGTCGCTTGCCGAGAGCGGGGCTTGGGCGGGCGAGGGGGATACGCCGTGGTATCTGCCGATGTAGCCTGCGTCAGGGAGCGGGGTGAATTGCCGCTCGGTGCCGATGGCATTGGATATGCTTGAGGGCATGTGGTGTCTCCTTTTTCACTTAAAAGTAGCTGCGCGTCTGGGTGTTCTGCGTGAAGGGGTTGACATAATCGAAGGTGAATTTTTTCTTCGTCCAGTCGATGTCGCCGAAGATGCCGTGATAGTTGGGCGCGGGGTAGGAGTTGATGGGGAGCTGATAGCTGCTGAAGGGGTTGGTAACAGCGGCGTCTTTTCGTATGCCTGCCTGCGTCCTTAGAAGGTCGATGGATTCTGCTTGGTTTTTGGCGCCGAGGTAGCCTGTGCCGAGCTGCATGAGCGTGCCGAGGAGCGAGGGCTTTTCGACTTCTTTGATGGAGCGTATCTGCTGCTTTGTGTTGAGGAGCGCGACTTCTTTGTTGAGGTCGATTTCGCTGCTTTTCTTTTGGTAGTTGTCTTTGACGGAGGCAAGGGCGCGGCTGGTGTCGGCGCGACTGGCACGCTTCAGGAGGTGTGCGGTGCGCCCGCCGCCTGCCATGCCTTCGTTGACGGCGGCTTCGACGGAGGCGGTGAGCCTTCTTCCCTGGAGTTGTGTCTTTTCGAGTTCCTGGACGGTGGCTTCAAAGACGTCGCGGCGTTCTTGTTCGAGGTTTTGCAGGGAGTAGTTCATGGAGGTTATCATGTTCCTTGCGGTCTGCAAGTTCGCGCGTCCCTGGGCTTCGAGGGCTTTATTCTGGGCGTAGACGCCGAAGATGGAGGAGGCGATGGCGATGGTGGTTCCCATGGGTGCGGTCATACTCCTTTCGAGCGTGCGACAAAGCTGCCTTCCCACAGGAAGCCGATGAGGGCGAGGGGAAGGGGGATGTCGGAATCTATGTCGATGGTGATGTTGGTGTTGAGGGTCTGGATGGGGAATTTGAAGGTGCCCGTGTCTTTGGGGACGCTGCCTAGGATGTTGTTGTCTTCGGTGATGTTGCGGGCGGTCATGAGGTAGCGGCAGGTGCGTCCGCTCTTGTAGCGGCAGGTGACGCGAAAGCCGCCTGTGTCGGCGTAGTTGAGCTTGATGTAGCGGAGCTGCAGGCGTCCCGTGAGGTTGGTTTCGCTGCGTTCGTCTTTTTGGGTGTGGATGAAGATGGGGCTTAGACGGATGTGCAGGGTGTAGGGGAAGCCGAGGATGATGTTTTGCTTCTGGTGTTCGCCACTGATGGTGACGTAGCCGTTTTCGACTTTGGCTTCCTGGTATTTACCGCTCGGGAAGACGATGCCGACTTTTTCGATGTTGCTGGTGTCGGCGATGCCGTATTCCTGGTAGATGTTGAAGGTGGTGCTTTTCGTTTCATCGTCGTAGACGGCGGTGGCGGCGGTCTTTTTGCAGTCGAGGTAGACGCGGTAGGGTTCTTTGGGGAAGTCGACGGTTTTGTGCGTGGTGAAGTGGATTTTTTCGAGACAGTGGCGGTTGCCGCGATTGATGAAGAGGAAGAGGGTGCTGCCTGCGAAGAAGGCGCCAAAGATGCGCCCGCCGAAGCGCCAGCGGCTCCAGGAGGCCTGCACGCGGTTTTCGTTCAGGAAGAGGTATTTGTAGACGTAGAGGGCGTTTTTGTCGCCTTTGGTGAGGACGAGCATGATGTTTTCGTTGGTGTTGGAGGAGATTTGGTAGACGCCGTTGGGGATGTAGTCGGGGACGTGGCTCGTGATGTCCTGGGCGTTCTTTTCGTCGCTGACCTGCTGTACGCTGTAGTATTCTTTGATGGTGGTGTATTCGCTGCGGTCGGCGGCGAAGTAGAGGTTCCTGCCCGCACGCACGGGGCGGCAGCTGGTGTTGGAGTTGAAGCCTGTGACTTCGACGAGAGCGGTGTTCTTAGGCGAAAGCACGGTGTCGGCTCGCAGGACGAATTGGCTCTTGTCGGAGAAGCAGTAGAGTTCGCCGCTGAAGGGAATGGCGTAGTGGAGGATGTTGACGCGCTCGGTGGTGGTGGGGACGTCGATGGGGTCGGTGTCTAAGATGTCGTTGGCAGTGGTCTGCCAGAAGTTGAAGTATTCGGCGCTTTCGGAGAGGATGACGTTTTCGCCGGAGAGGAATACGAGGCGGTTTCGGTGAAAGGCGATGTCGTTTATGGTGCGGTCAACGAAGGAGGGGAGCGGGTTGCTGTCTTCGTCACCGACTTTGCGGTCGTGCCATGTGGCACGTCGGAAGACAAAACTGTTGTCTTTTTGCCGGACGAGTTCGTGGGGCATGGTGCTGGCATCGAAGCCGAGGGGGATGCCTGGCTCGGCACATTCTTTCCAGACGCCGTCTTCTTTGCTGAAGGTGACGTAGTAGCTGCTGGCGTCGCCGCCGTTGGGGTCGCCTGTGACGGCGACGATGTAGCCGTCGGGGGCGCTTACGGGGAGCAGGCTGAATTTCTGCGCTTTGCGGACGAAGCCTACCATGGCCTGGTTGTTGAAGCCGTCGGCGGTGGCGATGGAGCGTACGCCTCGGATTCTGAGCCAGGAGCTTCCTGTGTCGACGGTGTAGCCGTGGCTTTTGACTTGTGCGGCGAGCTTGCCGACGATGAAGTTTACGTCGATTTGCTTTGTATGGGATTTGTCGGAGCCGTCGGGGGTTTCGTGCGAGGCGACGAGTTTTCCGTCTGCCCAGAGGGTGTAGGTGCGCCCGTATTGGCCTTGCTTGACGTTGATGAGGGCACCTTGGGTCTGCCATACGTCGGGGGAGGTTTCTTCTCTCATGCGCACGGGGATGGTCTTGTTGGTGATGAAGGTGTGGTCGGCGATGGTGATGAGCCGCAGGTGTTCCTGTGGTTTGTCGGTCTGGATGTAGGTTTTGTCTTCGCGGTAGGTGACGGGGTGGCTCGTGCCTTCGGTGTCGTAGACGTGGATTTCGCCTTGATAGAAGTAGAGGAAGTATTTGAGGCCTTCGTCGCGGTCGACAAAGTGAAGAAGCGGGTCGGCGCTTTGCTCGACGGCGGGCATGAGGGAGCGAATGAATACGGATGGGGGGCGCTTGACGAGGCCGTTGGCTTCGGTGGAGAGGCCGTTTTCCTGTGCTTCGAGCTGCTCGGGCAGGCGCAGGATGGGGGCTTGCTGGCTGATGCCCGATACGAGGTTCTTGATGTTCTGCGATATGAGCATGGTTATGTCCTCTCTAGGATGGAGGGGGTTTCGCCGATTTGCAGCATGTTGCAGCTTCCCATTTCCATGTCGTACTGCACGATGTCCTGATGTGCCATTTGGAGGGCTGCCTGAAGGTCTTGGGCGACGTTTGCATCGCCGAAGTAGCGCATGGCGAAGTCGATGGAGGCTTTGGCGATGACGTAGTTCTTGAAGGGGTCGGGGAGGTCTTCAAAGTCTACACCGCAGGTGATTTCTACGTCGATGGGGTGCGAAAATTCGTAGGTGCCTTGTGTCATGTTGTAGAGCCAGTCGCCGCGCTTGACGTAGGTGTTGCCGTCGCTGGCTTTGAGGGTGAGGGTGGTCGTGTCCCAGGGGATTTTCTTTTCGCCGAGGGTGGGCGCAAGGGTGCGCGTCGTGCGATTGAAGTCCCAGCCTTTTCGCTGGATGTCGCGGCTTACGGCGGCGAGGATGCTGCGGGCGTTGATGACGTCGATGTCCATGTCGTCTTCGAGTGTGGTCACGGGGTCGGAGCCTATGGCAGACAGGATGCGGTTGACGGCGTCGAGTTCTGTGAGTGTTTCCAGCATGTTGCTCCTTTCTAAGACATAAAAAAGAGAAGGGAGAGAGCCGAAGCCCTCTCCTTTCTTGTGTCTTTGGGTGTGCGGGGTGGTACTACGCCTTTTCGACGATGCCGAGGAAGGCGCTTTCGGGGCGAAGGCCGCCCATGCCAACGGCCATTTTGGCAATAATCTGGTCGCCCTGGTACTCGGGGCGGCGTGCCTGCTCCATGGACAAGTCCTTGAGCTTCAGTACGCCCGCTGCGGTCTTGTGGCAGATGACGATGGGGTTCTTGGCGGCGTAGGCTGCGGGGAAGATGTGCCCGTCGCCCTGCATGACATTGGCGTTGTCGTCGCCGCCGCGCGTGATGTGGGGGCACTCGATGACGTCGAAGCCTGCGAGGCGAATGACGTTGCCTTCGAGCACCGTGCCGCCTGCGCCGTAGTCGCGGTTCAAAAATTCAAGCGCCGAGGCGAGTGCGGAGTGGAAGTCGGGGTCGATGTAGGCGTAGCGGTCGGTCGCGGGAACGTAGTTCTTCGCCATTTTGCTCTTTGCCTGCAAGAGTACCTGATAGATAGCCAGTCCCGTGTCGCGGTTGATGCCGGGCGTGCCGGAGGCTACCTTGACGGTGATGACGCCGCCGAGGCCGTTGCCTGCGACGTTTTCGTTCGTGTTGAGGGCCTCCTTGGCGCATTCGGCGAGGACGGAGGCGTCGTAGCTGAGGGCGAGCGCGTTGCCGAGTTCTGCGGCGTACGGGGAGCGGAAGTCGTAGTGGGCGATAAATTCGTCGAGGTCGAAGATGAGGGTGTCTGCGGTCAAAAGGCCGTCGAGGGCGATGATGCGCTCGCCCTGCTGGATGTTCTCGCGCTTGTCGTCGAGGCTCTGGCCTGCCTTGAGGTAGTGCGCCTTCGTGCGTCCGAAGACGGGGAATTGGGCGCTCTTGCCGCTCGAAATGGAGCGTTCGAGGACGTGGCCGTTCGTGACGGAGGTCTTCTGGAATGCCGTGAGGGTTTCGCCTGCGAAGACCTTGAGAGCGAGGGCGAGCTTGTCGGCGTCGGTCGCGGCGACGCCCTTGATAGCCATAGGGTTTGCAATCGTTACGTTTGCCATGGTGTTTGTCTCCTTTTAGGTAGATGAAAAGATGGTTAGAAAATGGTGCTGTTTTGAATCTTGCGGAAGACTTCCTGCGTGAAGGCAGGGTCGGTCTGGTAGCGCGGGTCGCGCATGTCTTTGGTCATTTCGTCGGCGGTCTGGTAGCCTGCGGCGCTGCTTCTTGTCTGTGCGCCCGCGAGAATGGAGGGGTTCGCCGTGCCGTATTTGGCTGCCATTTGTGCTTTGATGCCGCCGATGGCGAGCTGAATCTGGGCGAGGCTGCCCGTCTGGATGGCGGCGTTGAAGCCGTCGATGATGCTTTGGGGCTGGGTCTTCAGGTATTCGACCATCTGACCGTAGCTTTCGGCGCCGCCTGCGAGGTTCTGGACTTCGTGCATGTAGCGGTCGGCGAGGGCGTCAAGGCCTGCGATGTAGGCGTCGATGACGCTCTTGGGGTAGCCTGCTTTTTCAAGGGCTTCGAGGGATTCTTTGCTGAGTTCGCCTTTGGTGTCGTATTCGGCGGCGAGGGCATCAAAGTCCATGCCTTTCTTCGCGAGGTCACTCTTTACGTCGGCTTCGGTCTGCTGCTGGTGCTGGAAGTCGCTTTCGAGGTTCTGCTGCGCTTCTGCCTGCGGGGGCTGCTCGGGTGCGGGTGGTGTCTGTGGCTGCTGCTCGGGTGCGGGCGCCGTCATGTCGGGCTTTTCGACGTGGGCGGTCATGCCGCCTTCGGGGTGCTCGGTGACGGTGATGTTGGCGGCGGCGCTCTGGGGGGTGTTGTTTTGTTCGTCTGCCATATAGGTATGGCCTCCTTTCTTATTACTGCTGTTGTCTTACCATTTCGGGGGCGACTTGCTGCGCCATTTGCATCTGCATTTGCTGTGCCTGTTCTTGCTCGATTTCCTGCTGCGATTTGACGACAGAGGAGGCGTCGATGCCTAATGCGGTGGCTATCTGGGCGAGGATTTCGTTTTGCTTGACGGCGGTCTGGAAGGCTTCGGGGAAGACTTGGGCGTAGCGGATGAAGGTGTCGAGCTTCGAGAGGTCATGGCCGCGCCCTAAGGCTTCTATGCCTGTGGTGATGCAGGGTTCGATGCCTTTGGTGCCTTGGGGCAGGTCGGGGATGGCGCCTGTGGCGGTCATTTGGTTCATGAAGCGTTTGACGAGCGGCAGCTGCAATTCTTGTGCGAGTATGCTGTAGATGTTTCCTACGGTGTCTTCGAGTTCTCTTGCGACGTAGCGGATTTCTTCGGCTGTGACGCGTTCGGCGTTTCTCTGGACGGCGCTGTTTAGGAGGAAGGCGTAGGAGAGCCTCGCTTCTATGCTGCTGATGGCGGCGGTGGTGATTTGCAGGTCGCTGGTCTTGTTGATTTGAAGGGCTTGGATGTCTTCTAAGCGTCCTCTTACGAAATCGCCTGCTTTGGCTTTTTGCAGTTCGCTGATGCGCGTGATGGCGTTGGGGTTGACAATGAAGAGGATGTTGCTGGCGACGGCTGCGACTTCGGCGACGGCTTTGGAGAGGGCTTCTAAGGTCTTGAGGTCGCCGAGGTATTCGTCGACGAAGCTCCTGCCGTAGGATTCACCGTCCATTTTCCGCAGGCGAAGCGGAATCCAGGGGGTGGCGTCTTTGGGGTAGGTCTGCTCGCTGCCAGGGATGATTTTGTCGCTGACTTCCTGGTAGGATTGGTAAACATCGCCTTCGAGGAAGGTGTGGGTGTAGACGTCGAAGGTTTTCTGCGGCTCGATGTCTTCGCCTTCGATAGCTGACTGGGCTTCGGGCGGCAGGGCGCCGTAGGCGATGCTTTCTTTGGTGACGATTTCGATGGTGCTGCCGATGCCGTCGCGCGAGAGGACGTAATGGCTGAGGCGGTAGAGTTTCATGCCGCCTTCTTTCGGGGGCAGGAAGAGGAGGACGTTGCCTGCGAGGACGAGCTGTGTCATGGCTTCGTTCATGGTGGTGCGCATTTGGTGCGTTTCCATGTAGTGATGAATCTTGCGCTCGATTTTGCTCAGAGCGTCTTCCCATTCTTGCTGTGTCGCAGGGTCGTCTCCTAATGCCTGCCGGATGTCGTCGCCTAAAGACAAACGAAAGAAGGGGGCGTTCGGCGGGAAAAGCGCGAGCATGAGTTTGCTCGTGAGGTTGTTGATGCCGCGTGCGCCGATGGATTGGTAGGGGGTGGCGTATTTGGTGCTGCTGGTGTCAGAGGCTTTGGGGAACGCCATGGGGATGGTGAGTTCGGCGCATTTTTCGGCGCGGTCGGTGTAGGGCTTGCGCTCGTTTTCGAGTTTGTTGTAGCGCTGTTTTGCCGTGGTGGTGCGCTCTGGCTGGCTCATAGGTTAAGTCCTGTGGAGCCGCCGCCTCCCTGTGGTGTGTTGGGGGTTACCATGAGGGCGCTCTTGCCGCGCTTCTTTTTCTTGACACCGTTATCGGCGCTGTCTTTCTGCGCGGTGTCCATGGCGGGTGCAGCCTGGGCTGCGGGGGTGGGGGCGGCTTGTACGACGGTGGTGGAGCCGCCTCCTCCGAAAAGTCTTCTAACGAATCCCATGATTCATTGTCCTCCTTTGTAGATGGTTTCGGTGGGGACGAGGAGGCTTTCTATGCCTCGGCGTTTCTTTTGGTCTGTGCCTCCCATTTGCGGTGCGTCGGGGGTGGCGCTCGCTGTGGAGGCGACGAGGTCGCGTCCCGTGAGGGTGGGCTGCTGTACGCTCGCCTGCGGGATGGAGGGAGCGAAGAGGGTGGAGAGGACGCTACCGATGAATCCCATGGTGTTCCTCCTGTTCGATTTGGATGGCTTCGAGGTATTCGAGGATATGGTTGATGCCTTTCATTTCGTTCAGGTGCATGTCCTGGCTGATGCAGTTTTGCAGGCTGAAGGTGTCCCGCAGAAATTCGCAGAGTTCTTTGGAGACATAGGGGATGGTTTTGTCGTTGATGGCTTTCATGTTTCTTTGACCTCCTTTGCGTAGGTGGCGCAGGCTTGACGGAAGCCTGCTTTTTTGTAGCCGTTGCCGATGAGGTTGTTGTTTTCCTGGAAGATGTTGCCGCAGACGATGAGTTTTGCTGCGTGTTCTTCGGCGAGGGCTTCGAGTGTCTGGACGGCGGCACGCTGTATGCCTCGGGCGCCTTGGACGGCTAAGACAAATTCTTCGGCGCATACGCGCTCGGGCGTCCACCAGACGGTGCCGATGTCGAAGAGGAGGATGCCGCTGAAGGCGCCTTGTTCGTCGTAGAATTTGATGAGGCGCCCTTGGCGACTGGCTGCTCGCAGGCGTTCTATGACATAGCGGATGTCGCCGAAGGTGTCCATCAGCCACGATACGCGCTTCTTGCGCCAATGATGCAGGGTTTCTTCCAGCAGCAGGGTTTCATCTTCGGTCAAGGGTGCCCGTTTGGCGTCCATAAGATGACTTCCTTTTTCGTGCGGTCGTAGTCCGAGGCTCTGAGAATCCTTGCGACGCGTGCCTGCACGAGTGCGTCTTCTTCGGTGAGCTTTGCTTTTTCGTAGGCGCGGACGACGGCGCTCCATGTGGGGGCTTCGGCGAGGATTTTTTCGGCGCTGACTTTGCCGACTTTGGGGCAGCCTGCGTAGCCGTCGGTGGGGTCGCCTGTGAGGGTTTGGAGGAGGAAGTTTTTGTTGGCTTCTTCTTCACTTATATGGCTGTAGGTGTCGCGCAGGAAGTCGTAGTGGTAGCCGGGGATGGTGAGGAGGTCTTTGTCGCCGGAGATGATGAGGCATTGGTCGAGGTTTTTGGGAAGCGTCGCGAGGATGCCGATGCAGTCGTCGGCTTCAAGGGTGTCTTTTTGGCAGGTGACGGCTTCTTCTTTGAGCCATTCGACGAGTTTCCAGTAGCAGAGGGGTTTTTGCCCTTTGCGGTGGGCTTTGTAGGTGGCGAGGATTTCTTTGCGGAAGTTCTTGTCGCGGTCGGAGAGGCAGAAGATGAGGTCGTAGCTGCCTGTGTAGCAGTGGCGGTCGAGGGCGGTTTCGAGGGTGCGCGTGAGGTTTTCTTCAAAGATGTGTTTGGCTTCTTCGACACTTGCGAAGTAGGAGTGGATGCCGCTTTCCCATTCGGCTTCCTGGGTGGCGGCAGAGCAGGCACGGAAGAGGAACATGTCGGCGTCAAGGAGTATCTTCATGGGGTTCCTCGGTGTGCCACTCTATGCCGTAGGGTTCGACGGTGGCGATATGTTTGCCGCAGGTGCTGCACAGGATGTGGATTTCCCCGTTGTGGGGGCAGACGTCCAGATGGAAGGTGTTGTATTCGCAGGAGCAGCGAGCGCGGAGGGCGACTGGGTGGTTGTTATCCGGCATGGTTTTCGTCTTCCTTTCTGAGGTAGAGGCCGCAGCGGCAGGCTTTCTTTTCCCGCATGTATTTGCAGGGGCATACGGTGTCTTGGGTGTGCGTGCTGTGGCAGGGGCAGTAGGGGGCGCCGAAGCGCATGTGGCTGTCGTGCAGTTTTTCGAGCATGGCGATGACGTGCGTTCGCTCGGGGTTCGGGCGCATGTCGAAGCGGCGGGCGGTGGCTTCGGGGTCGTAGGTGTCGGTGTAGTCGATGTGGTTAAGCATAGGTGCAGCTCTTTTCTTTGCAGGTGGCGCAGTGCGGGTGGGTGTGCGCGAAGATTTCTGGGCAAAGGGCGTGGAGTTCTTTTTGGATGGCGCGGGCGAGTGCAAGGTGCTCGGGGAGGGCACGGCGGCAGAGGCGCTTGGGCAGGTACTCGAACCAGGCGCGGAAGTTGCCTGTGACGAGGAGGTGGTAGCAGATGGCTTTGGGCAGGGCGTAGGAGGCGTCTTCTTTTCGCACGCCTTCTTTTACGAGGGCTTCGTAGAAGCTCATGGTGCTTCCGTTCAGGCGGTCTATCTGCCGGATGCCTGTGGGGTGCAGGCCTTCCATGGCGGTGCCTCGGCTCGATTGGACGGTGAAGGAGAGGTGGCGGTGGCGCGTGAGCTGCAGGAGGACGGAGAGGCTGCATGTGACCTTGAATGTGGCCGTGCAGTGCTCTAAGACGCTCAGGTGGCCTGCTTCGATGATGTGGCGAATGACGGCGTCGCTGGCTTCTTTCTGGTAGCACTGGCTGGCGGCGAGCTTCAGGATGCCCATGGGGTTGGGGGTGTAGGTGATGAGGCTGACGTCAGGCATGGGCGGGGTGTCTCCTTTCGGTCTTGGGCTTTTCCTGGCGCTTCTTGAGTTCGAGGCGGTAGCCGCAGCGGCAGGTGACGGTGCGAACGGCGGTGCCGTAGAGCCGGAGGAGGGTCTTGCCGCACTGGGGGCATTTGAGGTCTTTTTTGAGCATTTGCGTTCACGTTCCTTTCGTGTTGTTTAGTGGCAGTCTGCCCAGTTCTTCCCTATTTTTCCTTCGGTGTCGAGCTGCATCCGAAAGCCGAAGTAGGCTTGTGTGTCGCGCATGGCGTGCTGGGCTTCTTCGAGGACGATTTCGGCAATTTCCAGGGTGCGGCAGGCGTATTGGGTTTCGTCATGAATCCATGCCATGAGGGCGAAGTCGCCGTCCCAGCCGTGCTTTAGGCCGCGCGCTAAAAGGCGCTGTTCTGTCAGGACAATCCACTTCTTGCATATCAAGGCGCCAGCCGATTGCAGAAGCAGGTTGAGTGCAGAGTGGGGGCTGCGGACGTGGAGGAGCCTGCCGTCGAGGGCTTTGAGGTAGTGGCGTTTCCAGCGGACGACGCGCCCTTTTTCGGTTTCGACGAGGGCGTTTTCGACGGCTTCGCGTAGGAGTTTAATGGCGGGGGTGGCTTTGAGGAATTTGCGCTTGATGGCTTTGCCGTCTTTGGCGTCGCCTTTGATGATGCGTCCGATTTTGGCGTCGCCTGCGCCATAGAGGAAGGCGTAGATGAAGGTTTTTGCCTGGTTCCTTTCGGGGAGGCCTGCTGCTTTTTGGTTCATGGTGTGGATGTCGCCGTTGAGAATGGTGTGGGCGTACGCCCCGCCGTCGTAGGGGGTCATGTAGTGGGCGAGGCAGCGCAGTTCGAGGCCGCAGGCGTCTATGCCTGCCTGCTGCCAGCCGCCTGCCGTGAAGAGGGCGCGGCATTCTTTGCCGTAGGGGCTGGTGACGGCGGGTACCTGGGCGACGTTGGGGGCGGCGTGGGCGGCTCTGCCGCTGACGGTGCCGTTGGTGATGACGCGGCCATGAATCCTGCCGTCTTTTTGGACTTTTTTGAGCCAGCCGTGCGTGCCGTCGATGAGCTGCCCGAGGCGCTTGCCGATGAGGAGGGATTCTTCTAAGAGGGCAGCGAGTGTCTTGACTTCTTCGGGGGCGGTTTCGTCGTGCGCGATGAAGCGGAAGGTTTCGTCGTCGATTTTCAGACGGCAGTCTTTGAGGTCTTGGGTTTCGTCGCTTCTTTCGTAGAGGTCGGGGTCGCTCGGGGCGTAGCCGTGCAGGGTGCGCAGGACGTATTCGATTTGCTGGCGGCTGTTGGGGTTGAAGTCTTTGTAGCGTTGGATGGGCTGGCCTTTTTTGTAGCCGAGAGTTTTGTTGTCTCTTTTGGGGATGAAGATTTTGTCGGGGATTTGCGGTATGCGGGCGATGAGCTGGGCTTGGAGCTGGGCGCTTCTTGCCCGCAGGCGTTCTTCAAGCTGCTCTGCGGCGGCGGTGTCGAAGGGGAAGCCGTTTTGTTCTTGCTTTTGCATGAGCCATGCGACTTCGTGCTCTAAGCGTATGGCTCTTTCGGAGTAGCGGGCGGCTTGGAGCTTTTCGAGGAGTTTTTTGGTGACGATGACGTCTTGTTTGTTGTAGGCGAGCATGTCGGCATCGAAGTCGTCCCAGGCGTCGGGCTGCTCTCCGTAGTCGCCTTTCAGCTCGCCGAGGCGCCAGCCCCATGCTTTGAGGGTGTGGGAGTTGTAGAGGGGGCGCGGAAGTCTGCCGCTTTTCATCAGCCCGAGGTCGGTGACTTCGAGGTTGGAGTAGATGAGCCTTGAGAGGACGAGGGTGTCGAGGATAAAGGGCAGGTCGCTGTCGGTGACGGTGAACCATGGGTAAATTTTCGCGAGGGCGGGCAGGTCGTAGCCGATGATGTTGTGCCCGCAGATGCGCGTGCCATAGTCGAGGGCTTTTCTAAGCCGCCTTACACCTTCTTCGACAGTTTTGGGCGGGTAGGCTTTTAGTTCGTCGGTCGCCGTGTTGTAGATGGTGAGGCAGTGGAGTTTACTGACGATGGGGAGAAGGCCGTTGGTTTCGATGTCGAAGATGAGCATGTTACGTCGCTCTCTTTTCCGTTTCGAGGCGGTAGATTTCGATGTCGAGCTGCTGCTGCTTTTTCTCGATGTCGTTCTTCACGGTGTCGAGGGCGAGGATTTGGCGCTTGTGGTTATGGATGGCGGCGCGGATGAGGCGCTGGCGCAAGTAGAGGGTGCGCTGGTAGAGCGAGGCGAGGAGGTGCGCGAGGGCTTCGATAAGTTTGATGCTTTTCATGGGGAGTTCTCCTTTCATACTTTTTGGTTATGAGTAGCAGCGGCGGGCGGCTTCTTTTTGTCTTGCGTCGGAGAAGCTGCTGATGCGTCTGAGGTAGCCGATGATGCGGGTGCCGTAGTCTATGTTTTCGCTGCTGCATTGTTTGCAGGCTTTTCTTGTGACGGGGTCGATAGCGCCGCAGGTGTTGCAGATGGTGCATAGTGTGTTGGTCGTCCAGTAGGGGACGCCGTTTTTCCGGCAGAGGTCAAAGAGCTTCATGGCTTGTGCTTCAGAGAGGAGCTGTTCGAGGTTCAGATGGAGGGCGCTGCCGCCGTCGAGGTGGCGGGTGATGCGTTCGCCGTAGAGTTCTATCTTGTCGAGGATGGTGGTGGTTTCGTCTTCGACGAGGTAGAAGTAGGAGTTATAGCAGTCGCGTCGGGCGGGAAAGCCTGCTTCTTTGTCCCATTGGGCATTTTTGACGCCGAGGTTTTCGGCGGGGACAAATTCGGTGTTGAAGCGTGCGCCGTAGGTTTTCCGAGCTGCTTTGTTCTTGCGCTTGAAGATGGCGAGGAGGTCGGCGAGGAAGTCTTTGTAGGCTTTGTTGTTGCCGATGGTGTAGCCCATGGCTTCTGCTGTTTCTGCGACGCCGTTGAGGCCGATGGTGAGGAATTGCTTCTGGATGTCCATGTAGCCTGCGGTGTAGGCGGGGAGCATACCTGCTTCGATGTAGTCTTCGTAGACGGCGCGGGAGGCGAGGAGGTATTTGTGTACGTCGTCTATCATGGGTTCGAGGGTTTCAAGGAAGAAGTCTTTGCCGAGGCTTTGGGCGTGGTGAAAGAGGCGGTGGAGGTTGATGGTGATGACTTGTGCGCTGCCTGTGACGACGCCGCCTGCGCCGAGGGTGTAGCTGAAGGTGTTGTCGGCGAGTTCGTTGCGGAGGCGGCAGCAGGAGGCGAGGGAATCGACGCTGTCGGACATGTAGACAAAGAAGCTGTGGCCTTTGCTCATTTCTCGTGCGCAATACTCGCGGAAGGGTTCGTCGGCGAAGCCGTCTTTTGTGGTGAGGAGGGAGGCGGTGAGGACGGGGAAGGTGAGGAGTTCTTTCGCGCGTTCTTTTCTAAACCATGCCATGAAGAATTTTTGGAGCGCCATGGTGCTTTCTATGTCGACTTTTGTGCCGTCGGGGTAGTAGAAGGCACCGAACATTTCTTCCATGTAGGGGTGGTCGAGAACGCTGATGTTCCAGAAGACGCTTTGGTCGCCGCGTGCGCTGGCGGGCTGGTTGAGGGCGTAGACGACGCCTTGGAGTTCCTGCTTGATTTCTTTGGCGTTTGTTTGCAGGTAGTGTTTGCCGTAGGTCTTGCGGGCGAAGTAGTCGAAGATGTGGAGAAATTCGACGGTGGCGACGGCGCCTGCGAAGCCTGCGGCTATCTGGTAGACGAGGTTGACGAAGCCGCCGCAGTAGCTTTGGAGGTTCTTGGGGGCGCCTGAGACGCCGCCGATGCTTTTGGTGCCTTCCAGGAGGAAGGGGTAGAGGCTGACGGAGGCGCAGTAGGGTTTGAGGCTGGTTTCGTCGTGGACGTAGATGAGGTGGCTTTCGAGGTCGCCGAGATATTCGTTTGCCTGGGCTTCGCCGAACATGCAGGTGAGTTTTTCGCAGACTTTGGCGCGGTTGAGGGCGATGGTGAAGGGTTTGTAGAGTTCGGCTTCCATGGTGGCGAGCGTCTTTTTGGCGACGTTGGCGTTGGCGTCGACTTCGCTTCCTGTGGCGGCATTTTTGGCGCGGAGGTAGCGGTCGATGAAGCTGAGGCGGTCTTTTGTCTGCTCTTTTGTGAGGTTCATGTGGCTCCTTTCTGAAAGAGGTGTGTCTGGTCAGTCCAGGTGATTTCGGTGTGGAGGTAGACGCCGCAGTCGTCGAAGAGGCATTTTTTTTCGAGGAAGTAGAAGCGTTGGTTTGTCGCAGGGGAGGAGAGGCCGCCGAGGGCTTCTTTGTAGCTTCCTGTTTTGAGCCAGGTGCAGCAGGCTTTTTTGGCGATGGCTTTGTCGCGTTCTTCGTCGTCTCTGCCGGAGTAGAGGCAGACGGGGAGGATGATGCCGAGCTGGCTGCAGATGGCGATGAGGTCTTGGTCTTCGATGCCGTTGGTGGTGCCGCCCATGATGACGAGGGCATTGGCTCCCTGGCCGATGGCTTTTTCGACGAGGGCGTCGATTTCTTCTATGGGGGTGAGGCGGGGGACGGGCTTTTTCAGGTGTGGGCTGTGGCAGCAGGGGCAGTCGTTTTGGCAGTTGCCGATTTCAAGGTAGAGGGCGATGCGGTCGGGAATTTCGCTTAGGGTGATGCCGTGGGAGACGAGGGGGATTAGAAGGGACACGGGTCTTCTTCACTTCCTTTCTGCGCAGGGATTTCTAAGGGGTCGATGTCTTCGAGGCGGTTTTTGCTTTTGTTGAAGCGCAGGGTGCCGCATAGTCCTGTGGCGCCTGTGAAGCGGCATTTGAGGATGCGGATTTTGAGGGTGTTTTTGTCTTGTTCTTCTGCGGCTTGCTGGTCACGCTCTAAGGCGAGGATGGTGTCGGGGAGTTGTTTTAGGGAGCCGCTGCCTCTGAGGTCGTCCAGGCCGATGGCGCCACCTTGCTCGAAGGGGCAGGTTTTGGTGTCGGTTTTTCGGAGGTGGGAGACAACAATAAGGCCTGCGCCTGTTTCTTCTACGAGGGAGCGCAGGGTTGTCATGAGGCGGTCGATGGTGGAGCGTTCGTCGAGTTTGCGGTCTTCGATGGCGGTGACGGCGATGGTGATGTGGTCGAGGATGACGATGTCGCAGGCTTCGGCGATTATCATGTAGCGGATTTTTTCGAGGAGGTTGTCGGCTTCCATGCTGCCAAAGTGGTCGTAGAGGAGGATGCCGCCGTCGCCGAAGACTTCATCATAGGCGGCTTCGGCTTCGGCTTTGGTTTTGTCGTTCCATGCGAGGTGGAGGGGTTTTTCGAGGTGGATGCTCAGTAGGTCACGCAGGGTTTTCTTCGGGGCTTCTTCGAGCATGAGCATACCGATTTTGAGGTGGTGCTTTTGGTGAAGGTGGTAGGCGAGTTCGCGGGCGGTGGTGGATTTGCCGATGCCGCTTCCGGCGGTCAGGAGGAGCATTTCGCCTTTTCGTATGCCGTGGGTTTTGCGGGTGAGGTCGCTTGCCCATGGGTAGGGGTAGCTTTGGATGTCGGCGTCGCTGGCGAGGAGTTTTTCTTTGAGGTTTTTGGCGTTGAGGATGCCGTCGGGGCGGTATGCTTCGGCGTGCCATATCGCGTGGATGATGTATTCGGGGTGGCCTTGGAGCAGGCATTCGTTGGGGTCTTTCAGGGGGAGGTGCGCGATTTTGAGTTTCCCCGGGGGGAGGATGCCGCCGATTTTCTTGCGGGCGCGTCTTCCTGCTTCGTCTTCGTCGAAGAAGATGATGACTTCATCGAAGCCGGAGAGCCAGTCGAGCTGGGCTTTGAAGATGTTGGCGGCAGATTGGCAGCCGAAGGGGAGGCTGACGACGGGGTATTTGTTGTCTTGTGCCTGGCTGACGGTGAGGCAGTCGATTTCTCCTTCGGTGATGACGAGTTTTCTGCCACCGCCTTTGAAGAGGTGCTGGCCGTAGAAGATGTGGTGCTTTTTGCCGAGGACGGCGAAGTTTTTTTCTTTGTCGCGCGTTTTCTGGAAGAGGGGGTTGCCGTCTTTATCGCAGTAGTTGGCGACTTGGAGGGGGTTGCCGTGTTTGTCGCGGGTGAGGGTGTATTTGTATTTGCGGCAGGTGTCTTCGCGTATGCCTCGCGCTTTTAGGGCGCTGTAGGTCATGTCGGCGAGGGGGATGAGGTCTTTTGCCATGCGTGCCTCCTTTCTGCGGGGTTCGAGGGGCGTCCATTTTTCGCAGACGAAGCAGTAGGTGTGGTCGTCGTAGCAGGTGAGGCCGTCGCTGCTGCCGCAGTCGGGGCAGGGCAGGTGGGCTTTTTGGATGGACACGGTTTGTCACTCCTTGATGGGGAGTTTGAGGTGGGCGGCGAGTTCGTCGAGGGCGATGTGCGCCATGTCGCTGAGGCGGTCGCTCGTGACGAGGACGTAGATGCTGGTGTCGGCGCCTTCTAGGGCGTGGTGGGCGTAGAGGCGGTCGTCGATGCCTTTTTCGAGGGTGCCGTCGGTGCGCAGGATGTAGTGGTAGCCGAGGTGGAAGCTGCCTTTTCCTCTTTGGTCTTTGAGGATTTGAGCGAGGGGCTTGTCTTTGTATTCGGGGTGGTAGTCAAGTCGTATGGCATCCGTCCTTTCGCGCTGTTTGAAGGTTATCACGAGGGGGTGGCTCCTTTCTTTTTTGTTTTGGGGATAAGCCCTTGGGTGGGCTTGGGCGGCTCTTGGAACCAGGCGTGGGGGATGAGGCGGGCGGCGTAGGTGTAGCCGTGCTTTTCGCACCAGGCGGCGTAGGTGGTCTTGGAGCCTTTGTTGATTTTTTGACGGGGGTTGGAGAAGACGAAGCGGATGTCGAGGTGGGGATATTGCTTTTTGATGAGGAGGTGTTTTTGGCGGTCTTGGGTGTCGAAGATGCCTTTGGCTTCGATGATGATGCCGTTGGCGAGGACGAAGTCGGGGGTGTAGGCATGGGTGCTGGCGGGCACGGTGTAGGGGATGGTGTATTGCTCGTACACTTCTTTTTTCTCGGTGGTTTGGATTTGCGCTGCAATATGGTCTTCCAGCCCCGAGCGGTGCCCGCTGGGTTTTTTATAGGTGTATTTACCGCCTTTGAGCCATGTCAAAAGTCGCTGCCGTCGTCTTCTGCCGTCTCGCCTTTGCCGCTGTCGTAGAAGGGGTTGTCGTCTTCTTCTTCGGCGGTGTAGCCTTTGCCGTCGGTGTCGAAGCCGAAGGATTCGGCGGTGCCGCTGCCGTAGGGGACGTAGTCGATGAGCTGGATGGCGGTGAGGCGCAGGCTGATGCCGTAGTTTTTGGCACTCATGTGGTAGGGGACGAGTTTGGCGGCGACTTTGATTTTGGAGCCGTTGCCGATTTCGCCGAGCTGGGCGCTGATTTCTTTTCCTGCGGTGTCGAAGATGGGGATGGTGACGGAGGTTTCTTCGCCGTGCTTGTTCTTGTAGCTGGCGTTGCAGGAGAATTTGAAGAGGGGTTCTTCTTTGTAGACGCGCAGGCCGTCGCTCATGTCGCCGGTGCATTTCTTGTCGGCAAATTCGGCGCTTTTGGCGGTTTCCCATTCGGCGTGGATGGCGTCGAGGAGTTCCTGGCTTTCGGCTTCGGTGAGTTTGAGGAGGAGGGTGTACTTGCCTGTGTCTTTGCCGTCGAAGGTTTCGGTGGCTTTGGTGTGGCAGAAGAGGGCTTCGCCTGTGGGGGTGGTGATGGTTTTGAATTTGATTGCCATGGGTGGGTGCTCCTTTCGGGTTGGCGTTCTTTTCTCTTAAACGTGCGCCAATTAGCCGCCAGCCCAGTGTTTTCAAGGGCTGAGAGGTTGCTGTGCTTCTGGGGCGCACTTTTGTGTCTTTATGTGCCGCGAGGCCTTTATTTTCGCGGGTCGATGGTTTCGCCGTGGAGGACTTGGACGAGCCAGTCGGCGTAGCGGCGGATTTTTTCGGCGTCGGTGAGGGCATCGCCTTTTTTGCCGAGGCGGCAGGCGTATTTGATGATATTGCCGCGCAGGTAGCCGAGAAATTCGGCGGGGGTTAGGTTCGCCTGCATGGTTTCGATGGGCTGATGGGTGCTTTCGTAGTGGGCGGTGCTGTGCATGGGCTAGTCCTTTCCTGTGCTGCCGAAGCCTTTTGTGCCGCGTTCGGTGGAGGGGAGGGTTTCGGCATCAATGATGGCAAGGTCGGTGTTCGGCTCGATGAGGAGTTGGGCGATGCGTTCTCCTTTGGCGAGGTGGATGGTCTGGCGGGCGTTGTTTTCGAGGAGCAGGCAGATTTCTCCGCGATAGTCACTGTCGATGATGCCTGTGCCGTTGGCGAGGCGCACTTTGGTTTTGAGGCCTTGCGAGGAGCGCAGGAAGATTTTGCCGTGGTAGCCGCAGGGGATGGCGAGGGCGATGCCTGTGTGGGCGATGACGGCTTCTTGCTGTACGTTGGTGTTGGGGATGGTGCAGTCGGCGGCGAGGGTGAGGTCGTAGCCTGCGGCGCCTGCACTTTTCCGCTCGGGGAGATGCGCCCAGGGGACGAGCTTTTGGCAGGGGATGGTGAGGGCGCTTTTGCGGGCAGGGGGTCGTGTGGGCATGGTTTTGGGGTTCTCCTTTCAGGGTTTGTGGTTCCTTAAAGTTGCTTCAAGGGGTCTTGAAGGGGAAGACAAACAAAGAGCATCTGGCTTATATAAATCTTTTATAAATAATATTTATATATAAGGCTTATATAAAACTAGATGCTCTTTGTTCTTTTTTCTTTTTAGGTAGATGTAAGATGTTATAAGCTATGGTCTTGTTTTTTCTTGTTGTTGCTTTAGGTTTTCTTTTGGGTTCTTTTTGTTTCTTTACGAGGTCTTTTGGCGCTCCTTTCTCTTAAACGTGCGGCAATTAAAATTCCTGAGAAAATAGTTCTATAAGTCAATGGGTATTTAGGGAAAATATAGGGGCGTACCGTCGTTTGGCACGCTCCTGCTTGTTTGCTTATTCTTTATTGTTTACTCTTTCTTGCTTTTGTTGTAGAAGCCGATGCGCTCCAACGACTTTCGGACGTATTCGACGCCTTTGAGGCTCCATACGGTCTTCATGCCGCCTTTGCTCGTCCACTTGGCTTTGTGCCACTTGCCGACGCACAAGCCGCTGTTGTTGAATTGGGCGTAGGGGTAGTAGATGCGGCCTTGCCTGTAGCACATGCCGATTTCGCAGACGTAGGCGCCCATTTTGTTGACGGGATAGCCGAGCATTTTCGCCATTTCCCGCAGGCCTACATAGCCTTCGTTGCTGACGAGTGCGTCGTAGGTTTCGACTTTGGGCTTGCTTTCTTCGAGGGCGGCGAGGGCGAGCTTCTTTTCTTGCTGTTCTTCTATCCAGCGCTTGGCTCGCTCGATGGGGTCTTCGAGCAGGTAGCTCGGCGAGTGCTGCTTGAGCGCTTTTTCCATGGCGTTGAAGGCTTGAATATACTTGATTTTCCATTCGAGGGCTTTCTTCCCCGTGAAGCCCATGGCGAGGAGCATGAAGCCGTCGCGGTTCATCAGGTATTCCTTGTAAGCCTTCCCCGTACCTGCCGTATAAGTCGTTTCGCAGAACATAGGGGTCACAGCGGAATTTTCCGTTTTGATATTCTCGATGCCTGCAAGAACGTCTGCGTGACGTTTCTCGAAGTGCTCCGCGACCTGCCGGCTCGATACGACGAGCTGTCCGTCCGTGTTCTGCTCGATGTGGATGTTGCTGATGGCTTTTGTTTCCATGGTGTCATTTCTCCTTTTTGTTTGATTCCTTTAGTGTGCTAAAGTATCTTCGATGGCTGACTGCGGCGGCTGTTTTGTTTGTTTTCCTCTCCTGCAGTGCGGCTAGGCAAAGCAGAAGTCGGATTGCATCACCTCCTTGATGTTCAGATTGCCAAAGCTGGGCTTGCTTTCTTCGAGGGCTTTTTTAGTCTTTTCGTCCAGCAGATAGGCTATATCTTCCAGAAAATTCTGAAAGTAATCTTGTTGTTCATAGAGGTTGACAAATTCTTCCCTCGTAATTTTGAAGAGTTCTCCGGCGTGCGCGAGGTCGGTGCCGAAGGAGTCGTGTATCATGGCGAAGTTTTTGTTGCCTCGCCGATGGGATGCGGCTACTACTCTTTGGAGGTGGGCGGCGTCCATGCTGTGGATGAAGTTGGGGCTGATGCCGTTTGCCTGCCGACGTTTGTCGATGTTGCCTTGGTTGTCGAGGTAGTAGAAGCGTTTTTTGTGTTTGGCGACGCGCATTTCAAAGGCGTGCAGGTTGACTTCGGTGTAGTTTTGTTGGACGGGGAGGCCGTTCGGGGTCGTCCATGTGACGACGTTTCTTTCTTTGGTGATGGCTTTGGCGACTTTTTGCAGCCATTTCATACCTTCGACGGCTTTGACGACGGTGTTTGCTACGGCTTGCCAGATGAGCGCTGCCATGTAGGTGGCGGCTTGGGTGTTGTGGGTGTTGTCGAGGAAGGTGCTTTGGTCTGGGTGGTCGTAGATGTAGGGTTTGATGATGTCGGCGAGAAGGTTTTCTTTGAAGCCGTATTGCCCGGAGCCATAGGCGAGCGTCATGACGGAGCGTTTGCATACCTTGCGTGGGATGCCGTCGGTGCCGTATTTGTCGCGGGCGAAGGTGAGCCAGGTTTGGGCAAGGTATTTGCTGCCGTAGATGGGGATGGTGCTGCCCTGTTTGTCTTTGGCGGGTTCGCCTGCTGCGTCGCGTTTTACGTCGTCGGGGGTGCCTTCTTGTGCGTCTTTTCGCAGGACGAGGTTGACTTTTTCTGCGACGATGGTGTAGATGTCCTGCACGGTGGGGCTTGGCGTGAGGTTGACGGCACGGCCGCCAATTTCGTCTCTGAGAAGTCCCGAGAAGTGCTGCAGGCCTGAGCAGGAGCCGTCGAAGGCGATGGGTAAGCCTGTCTTAAAACCTTTTAATGTCCCATGTGTAAGAGAAAAGGCGCGGGCTTTTTGCCATTCGATGCAGAAGGCCAGAAATTCGAGCGGGTAGTCGTTTTGGGCGACGTCGTGCCACCATGTGTAGCCTAGTGGGTCGTTTGCACTGTGGATGATTTGTTCTTCGTGTGCTTTTATCCATGCGGCGCGTTCTTGCAGGGGGATTTTGTCTTGTCCTGCCTGGTTTGCGCCGTGGATGGCGAGCCATTGGAGGTCGTCGTCGCTTGTGCAGGGCTTGGGGTCGGCGAAGAGGAGCAGGGATTTGGCTACGTCGTCACCTTGGGGAGAGAGGGAGTTGGGTATCGGGTAGCATCGTCCGCGATAGTCCATGTTCCACGGGAAGTAGATTTTTTCGTATTCTTTGAATTTGTCGGCGGCTGCTACGGTGGCGAGCAGGCGCAGGGTTTTGCTTGCTCTTGCGGTGTTGCGCTTGATGATGGTGACTTGCTTTCTTTTGTGGTCTTTGAGTTCTTCTTCGGTGTAGGGTTCGGGCAGGTCGGGGAGTTTGGCTTCTGGTTCTAGTCTCGGCAGTCCGAGGCCGCCGCCTGTGTCCATGATGGCATGGATGATGGCGAGCATGTCGCGGTTGACGATGAAGGGCGTGTCTTGCAGTGCGTTAAGCACGCTGTAGATTTGTGTGAGGTCGACTTGGGCGAGGCGTGCTTTGTAGTCGCGAATGAATTTGTTGCTGGTGTTGGCGCCGCCGTCGTGCATACGGATAAGGCTGCCGAAGCGCTGGTAGGCTCCGTAGTAGCCGCCGTTGTATGGTTCTTCCCATGTTTTCGGTGGGATGATGGTGGGTATGAAGTGGTAGGAGTAGTTGGCCAGGAGGTCTACATTTTTGCGCCATGTTTCGACGAGCCATTCTTTTGGTTCCAGGCAGGCGACGTATTTGCCGTTGACGTCGTGTTCTTTGAGACAAAAGTAGTCGCTACCTTTGACGATGGCTTCGACGAGTTTTGCGCCGAGGGTGGCGCGTTCTTTGGCGCTCCATTTGATGTAGGTTGCGCCGTTTTTCTGAATCCAGTTGCGCGCAAATTTTTGGCGATAGGAGAGCTGAACGCGCTCGTCCAGAAGTTTGTTGAATTTTTGCGCTTCTTTCTTTGTTTTGTCTTTCATGTAGGCATGGATGGAAGCTTCATCGAGAACGGCGCTCATGATTTTATCGCCGATGTGGCTGATGCTGTCGCGCTGCCGGAAGCAGGCGTTGAGGGCTTCGGCGAGGCTTGCGAGGGTCAGGAGGTGCGCAAGGTCGTCGGGTGCGTCGTCGTAGATGTCGATGAGCTGTTTAAGTAGGGCGGTGTGCCCGCCAACTACGCCGCGTTTTGGCTTGATGGCGATGTCGATGAGGGCTTTGACGTTTTCGCGGCATGTCTGCCATGCAAGGTCGGTCAGCTTTTTGCCCAGTGTCGTATCGGCGGCGGTGCCGTCTTGCTTGGCTTTTTCCATGGAGGCTTTGAGAAGGTCTTCGGCGGCTCGTTTGCTGTTTTCTTCGAGCGTGAGTTGCGCAAGGTACATGTTGCCGTGCGTTGCCAGGCATTGTTCTTCTTGGGTTGTGGTTTCCAAAGAGTATCATTCTCCTTTCTGTGGACGCGATGGCGCTCCTTTCTCTTAAACGTGCGACAATTACAAACAATAGCTTGTTTCATCGTGTTCGATAAAATTCATAGTAAATTAGTATGAAATTATCAAGGTACTATGTTGCGATGGAGGAGGTGCGGTTGCGCTGTGCTTTTTGTGTCCTCCATGGTGCCCCTGTAGAGTTTACAGGAGCACTTGCAAGACACAAGGCTTCTTAATTGCTGAGGCTGTACAGAGCCTTCCATACTTCCTTTTCAGCTTCGGCCTCTTTGAGCTGCTTGCAAAGCTCGATGGTTTCAGTGCGCCATACGTTCCGTGATTCTTCAAGGTGCTTGTTATGGTTTTCGTGAGCCGCTACAAGCTCTTCAAGTGCCTTGATACGTTCTTTGTATGCCGTGATGAGTTTGGCAGGTACGGTGATGGTTTTCATGATATTTACCTCCTGTGGTTTACATGCCATGATTAGTGCTTCTTCTATCATGGACGTTTGATTTATCTTCTCGGGGACTTCATACCCTCCATGGTGCCCCTATAGCATCTATAGGAGCACTTGCAGAGTACGAGGCGAGCGGGTTAGTCAGCGAGTACTTCCTTCAGGAAGTCTTCAAGCGCCGTTTTGTCGCCTTCAGCGGCACGCTGCTCGTACTTCTCAACGAGCGAATAGCGGGGCTTGATGGTGCCAAAGGTGCGGTAGCCCGTCACGATGACGGTATTGTTGTCAATAACGTAGATGTCGGAGTTCCAGCCGTACATGCCAGCCGTGTAGAAGTTGGGGTTGCGATGCGCGAGCATGTTGTAGGCCTGGCAGTAACCAATCGGAATGATGTAGCTGAACGCTTCTTTGATGCTCTTCTGGGAAACTCGTACTTTCATTTTGCATACCTCCGTAATATATCAGCTGAATTTTCTTGATGTGCGAAAATCTCAAGTTTTTTTTTCTTGCTGGTTTCTACTTGACGAGCAGGATAGCCAGCGCGATGGCTTGCAGGACGACGCAAGCGATTTGCAGCTTTGTTGTCGTGCTCATGTTGTCACCTCCGTTTCTATGTGGTATAATGATTCTTGAAAGTAGGTAACAGGAGGAGCTTGCTAGGCTGTACCCTCCTGTTACCTTTTGGCACTCGGAGTTACCTAAGAATCTCCCTGATTATCTGCACTATCACAAGCAGGATTTGCAGATATAGGAGTTTCTTTTGTAACTCCTTTTCTTTCGTGCCGCGTTCCTTTCGAGAACGCTTCATGTGCAAGCCTCCTTTCCTTGTTAGTCCGTGTTATCCCAACACAGACTAAAAATTTTTGTCGTGGTTTCCCTCGACACCTTTATCTTAGCATACCGTGTTATCCCATGTCAAGCCATTTTTGAAAAAAGTTTTTCCGTGACAATCCATGTGCATACATGTTATAATGAGTGAGATTATATAAGGAGGTGTATAAAAATGGAAAAAGAAGTAAGAATAGGGCTTCGCGTAACTGAATCTTTTAGGAATAAATTCATGAGTATATGCGAAGAACAAAGTATAAATGCTTCTGCTTTGTTAAGGAAATGGATTGAAAATTTCATAGAAGACTATGAGAATAAAAGAAGCATGAATCAAGACAAATAGACAAAAAATAACCCTACACTTAAAGTAATGATAAGAGTTACTGAAAGTGTAGGGTTATTTTTTGTCTATTATTTATCTTGGTACATTATTTTATTCAATCTAGCTTGTATATTTGTATAAATCCTATATTCTTTACCTGCATCATCTATTTTCTTGTTATTCCGTTCTCTAATATATCGTGCCCATTTTAATGCAATCTCTTGTATATGTTCCTTTGTAAGTGGTGTTTGTATAGCTTCATCTTTAAGTATAATTTTTAAGTATAACACATCTTTTTCTTTGTCTTTTTTGCAATTAAATAAGTATATGTTTAGTAATATTGACATCAGACATAAGATAAGAAGTTGTGGTTTTGCCAGAAAATCTAAAACAGAAAAACCTAGAAAAAATAAGGCGATAATTATTAAAATAATAATACTAACAAAGATATAAAGACCGATTATATACACAAGTCCACTAGTGCCAGCTAATAATCTATACATTTCAAAATTCCTTTCATTCACTTCAAGTATAATAATTATTTTTCAAGTATACCATAAGTTTACTTCAAGTATCAACACAAGGCACGGCAGCCGGATGTATATGCTTTAAGCGGTCATGATGTTTCCTTTGGATGGTCTTGATGTTCCTTCGAGTGGTTTGAAGTAGACTTTAAGCGTCGGTGAAGCGGCTCTAACAGATTGATTCAGATAGATACACAGAGTATTCCTTTAAGTTATACTAACCATACCTAAAAGACATACTGCGAAAACGAATAGATACAAAAAGGCCCCATCTCGTCCTATATTCCGCAACAAGTCACTACTGCTATATTTTAGCACTTTAACTAACTAAAGTAAAATCAAAGATAAATCTAAGCATACGCAAGCTGCCTTATAGACAATTTGATTCATCTTTTCGAGCACACGGAGCCAGGAGTGTCACTTGACGTAGGACGTATGATAGCGATAAGCACCACGATAAGCACCGATAAGGCACTAGCTTAGTGATGGTGCGGGTTCTGTCTTTATGCTACATTATGAGGTTTCCCCTGCATGTATAGAGAGGCTGGGCGTGAGGCTTCAAGTGACAGCACGCGCACGCACAGACGCGGACAGGGGCGCACGGGGGATTTCAGTGCCCGCGCGTTTATATATATGCTCACGAAAATATTTTGCAAATTTGGAGGTCAGATACCATGAGAAAAACAAAGCAACAAAGAAGGAACAAAGGGGAAGGCTCGGTCACTGTCATGCCTAATGGTAAATATAAGATGACTTTTACCATAGGGGTAGGACTAGATGGAAAACAAAAGAGAAAGTCCGTCACTGGAAGTTCTCGGCAAGAGGTGTTGGATAAGGCAGCTACGTTGCGCCATAAATTCAATATTGGTGAAATATCCACGGAGATGAAGCAGATTTCCTTTGGTGAATACAAGCAGAAGTGGTTAGATAATAAGAGCATATCTATAGCGATGAATACGCATATCTCTTACAAAAGTATCTTGGGGTATTGTAAACCACTGGATATTTTTATCATGTCAAAGATTTCATCAGATATGATAACGGAACACTTAAAAACATTACCTGTGGCGAAGTCAACACTTCATTTAATCAAAACAGCACTTGGCGCTATCTTTAGAGAAGCTGTTTGTGATGGGACGATAATAAAATCTCCAATGGTAGGTGTGATGAAGATAGGAAAAAATAAGAGAAAAGTGGATTCACAGCTTCCGACGGAAGAGCAGATAAAGGATTTGTTGAGGCTAATACAAGTGAGAGAGTGGCCTATGCAGAGAGACAAAATGATGTATGCGTTCTTTCTGCTTGCGGTGACCTCGGGATTGCGCCGTGGAGAAATGTTGGGACTAAAATGGAGTGACATAGACAAGAAAAATAATAAGATTTCTGTTAATCGACAAGTTACGAACGCAGGGCGCAACGAGCCTCTAAAAACAAAGGCAAGTTATCGGACAATTCATATACCGAAAAAGACGATAGAAAACTTATGTGCGTTGGAAGATACATCTAAAAGCGAGTATGTATTTGACTGCGGAAATATTTCTTGTCATAGTTGGTTAGGCTACTTTACAATGTCAGCGAAAAAACTAATGAGGCTACTTCATTTTCCGGAAGATTGTTCACTGCACTCACTACGACATTACCATGCTACATACCTTCTTTCAAAAGGTGTCAGCATTAAAATAGTGAGCAAGAGGCTGGGACATAGTTCCGTTGTCGTGACGCTGGATAACTATACACATTTCATCCCTAGTATGGATGCAGAAGCTTCTAAAATCTTTGATGATTTTGGTGCTTATTAGGTGCTTATTTCGTCAATAACTGGAAAAACGAAGAGTGTTTTTAGCGCTTGTAGAGACAATAAATGTAGTAAACTCAAGGATTTCAAGGGATAGGCAAATATTTTCCTCGTTTTTATTGTAAAAGACTTCGGGAGTATTGACAATGCCCAATAAACAGAGTTAAT
>ERZ772945.296-NODE-296-length-41284-cov-10.072983_pt1 | contig 41284 bp, 37 predicted proteins | sample MGYA00511681_ERZ772945 | MGnify/ENA primary metagenome ERZ772945 (study PRJEB29015, sample SAMEA2737943) | human oral metagenome | biome: human oral; feature: human-associated habitat; material: dental | place: China | collected 2143 ...
TGTTATTGCTATACGCAATGATAGTCATAAACATATTCACCTACATAGAAAATACTATTCAACGTCCTTTACCTCCAAAAGAATAGCGGCTGGCACGCGAAAGATCTAATCGCTAGCTGGTAATGTAGACTCAGCCCACAATTGCAATTCTTGCAAAATAAACTGCTGCTCGTCAGTTGCTGTCGGCGCTAACCGCTGCAGATATGCCATAAACCCTGGCAGTTGCGCCTGCAAGTGCTGAGCTCGCCAGGCTTCCCATTGCGCCAGATCATCTTCACTAAGCGAGCGCGGAAAATTACGTGCTTTGTAGTGTAGTAATAGCGGCGCTAAACGTTCGTCCTGAAATTCTGGATGAAAATCAGCCAGCTCGCGCTCATCAGCATTACGCACCGCTTCGACACGGATACGATCACGGTCGTTCAAAAAGCCATCATACAATTGCGCTTCTGGATCAGGCAATTTCTTGAAGGCTGGCTTGTTTTCAAAAATAGTCCGTAATTTTTCGGCAAAGTCCGGGTGATTCAGTAAAATATTTTGATGCTTCTGGATAGCCTCTGCGCTAAGTGAAATTTTCCGCCAGCCATCGCCCTGTTCCAGTACACCCAGTGGCGCCACCGCCGGACAGCGATTGTACTGCAACTCTTTGACTGGCAATTTAACGAAATCTTCGGCCTGGCGCTCTTCCCACGAAGCAAAGATTTTCTTCGATAATTCTTCAGTACTCAGCTCAACAAACGGCGTCGGATCATAGCGCAGATCATAGACAACCACGCCGCCGTTTCGACTGGTCGTCAGTGGAAAGGCTACCGTGGTTTTGGCAAATTCTTTATCGTAGCGCCCGCTGGCATAGACAAACGGTTTCTTGTCATCTACATTAACCAGTTGCTGGACTACTTTTTTGTCACGCATTTTTAGTAAATAGTCATACAGCTGCGGCTGCTTTTGCTTAATCAATTTCGTCACGGCAATCAGCGCCGTCACGTCCGCCAAAGCATTGTGAGCATTTTCGTGGGCTATGCCATTGGCACCGGTGATCAACTCCAGGCGGTTACTCGGCTCACCCTTAGCATCAAGCGGCCAATTGATTCCTTCCGGCCTGAGCGCCCGCGTCAACCGCACCACATCCAGCAAATCCCAACGCGAGCGGCCGTCCTTCCAGCTCCATTCGTACGGATCATGAAAATTACGCCACAACAAATGGCGAATAAACTCGTCATCAAACCGAATATTATTAAATCCAACCGCGATGGTATCCGGCGTAAAAATCTCCTCGCTCAACATCCGGGCAAATTGTGCCTCAGTATAACCTTCCTCGACTGTTTTTTGCGGCGTAATGCCAGTTACCATCAGTGCGTCAGGACTCGGCAAAGTATCATCATTGAGCGTCACCAGCAGATTATACGGCTCACCAATTGGCTCAAGGTCCATGTCCGTTCGCTGCCCAGCAAACTGCATGATGCGGTCTTGCCGCGGGTTTAGTCCACTAGTCTCTAGGTCATAGAAGAAAAACGTCTGTGCCATACCTATAGTATAGCAAACCTACGAGACGAAGCCCAAACCTACTACTCAACCAGCGTAAACGGCATCGATTCGCCAATCTGCACCACAGTCTCGCCCACTGCACCCTGACGAATTATCTCGTGAGTGATGCCCATTTTTCGCATGATATCCCGCAGGCGATTGACCGATTCAAATTGATCAAAGTTAGTGCGGCGAGCAAACTTTTCAATTTTAGCACCACGGATGATAAAGTCAACTACATCTTCCTCGTCCGCCAACTCAGATTCATCACTAGTAACCCGCTCTACCGCCCAGACATCAGATGCTGCTTGTGCATCCAGCGCGATTACCGGCAGATCATCGCCCTCTTCCTCAACTATCTCCGCCTCACGTGCCCGATATTCAGTAACTTCACGGCGCAGCAAACGCAGCAGCTCAGTCACGCCAGCATGCGTTTGCGAGGAAATCGCCACCACTGGCGAACCATTGGCTACATTTTGTAACGCTGTCGACTGCATGGCAATGATTTCATCATCCAACCCTTCACATTTCGTCAAAGCGATGATCTCTGGACGCGTCGCCAATTCCTCGGAATATTTTTCCAGCTCACGGCGAATAGTCTGGTATTTCTCCGCTGGATCATCACTATACGCGTCAATCATGTGCAGTAACACGGCCGTCCGCTCAACGTGACGAAGGAACTGGTCACCCAAGCCCTTGCCTTCCGACGCGCCCTCAATCAACCCTGGAATATCAGCGATCAAAATTGAGCCATCATCAACATCCGCCACGCCCAGATTTGGCGTCAACGTCGTGAACTCGTAATTAGCGACCTCTGGTCGGGCGTTAGAAACCACGCTCAAGAAGGTCGATTTACCAGCATTAGGAAAGCCAACCAAGCCGACGTCGGCCAATAATTTCAATTCCAACTCCGCCTCAAATTCTTCACCCGCCTCACCAAGTTCAGCAATCTTTGGTGCTTGGCGGGTGCTGGACGTAAAATGTGCGTTACCAAAACCACCGTCACCGCCGCGGGCAACGACTGCCTGCTGCTGGTCCACTGTCAAATCCGCCACCACCTTGCCGTCACGCTTGACCAATGTACCCATCGGCACTTTTACGACCAGCGACGATCCGCTCTTGCCACGCTTTTTACGCTTACTGCCGTCCTCACCATTTTCCGCTTTCAGCTCTGGCTTATAGCGAAAGTTCAGCAGCGTATTCAGGTCTTTGGTCGCCAAAAACACCACATCACCGCCACGTCCACCGTCGCCACCATCAGGACCACCCTTGTCAACATATTTCTCATGTCGAAAACTGACCGCGCCATTGCCGCCCCTGCCAGCTCGAACAAAAACTTTTGCGATATCAACAAACATGATCTAATTATACCAGAAAACACCCCATCAGTCGACGGGGTGTCGTATTGGTGTCATCTTAAAATTTTAGTGTATGAAGCTATAGCGGCCAACCTCAGCAAGCGGTATGGTACGAGAAGAAATAACATTGTAACCTGCATAGTTCATATCTGAAACATATATATTATGACCATCTACCCGCTCCACGATACCAACATGTCCGTAACCATAACCGCCCCAAGTGTTCTGAATAATAGCACCCGGCACTGGTGTATTATTAACTAAGAATCCAGCCGCACGAGCACTAGTATGCCAGGTGTTAGCGTTACCCCAGAAACTACCAATTGGACGCCCCAGCTGCAAGCGACGTTCGTAAGCATACCAAGTACAGTTACCAGCAGCATATCGGTTGCCAACAGATGCGGTCAGCCAGCTTCGGCTAGCACTAGTAGTAGACGATGATCCATGTCCATAAGAACCGTACCTACTATTACCATGCGACAATCTACCGCGTGGTGCTACATAGCCTGGACGTTCAGCCTCCGGCAGCTCACCTCCAGGTATCACAATACGCGCACCAGCAGTTAATTTTGATCCGTCATCAATATCGTTATATAGAACAACCCTCTCAGCGCTAGTCTTATACTTATCAGCCAAAGATTGCGCCGTATCACCATCCTTAACTGTATAAACAACACCATCAATCAGCGGAACAATAAGTGTCTTATTAGGCTCAATAGCATCTGAGGTAGTATTATTTGCCCAACGAAGCGTCTGTGGAGAAATCTTAAACTTCTTTGCAATTTTCTCTATATTGTCACCCTCTTTAGTCACATATGAAGAAATGCCACGCGCAGCAGATGTGTCAGGCTTCACAATATCAGGTTTTGTGATAACCTCAGAGTCATTCTGAGAAAGGTTTTTCTTAATCGTCAATGAAGTCTCTGATTCACGCAAGTCACCAGCTGAAGGCAACTCTGCCGTCTCTGCCAAATTAGTCACAGCGCTAGCTGCCGCTAACTTATCCACTGAAACGGTTTTAGCTTTGACAACTCCAGATGCTGTCGATGTGCTCGTATTAGATACTTCAGCTGATGCTAAAGTTTTCGGCTTTTCAGCAACCGCATTATTACTACTGTTGCCGTAAACCAAAAATGATATAGTTAACAAAAATATTCCGCCGTAAACCGCGAACGATTGCAGCTTACGTTTCTTACCCCGAAGAGTTATAAAATGGTTACGAATAATCGTGCTCCTTGTATCAATGTTACCACTGATACTTCTACCCAATTGTCTTTCTTCTCGCAATAGAACAGGATATGTTGTCGACCTAATTGATTATTATATTCTACATTAGTTTTGCTATATCCGTAGCGACAATTTTGGTAGGTCATTTACCATAATTTACCCTTATTGATAAATTAGACAAACGATCTACATTCCATTTTACACAACATTGACAATAAAGTCAATAAATTTTATAAGATGTGATTTTGTCAAGAAATCTGACATTTTTTCTGACAATGAGCCTTAATATTAGCCTCGTGTTCTTCGTTTGTCTTCGCAAAATACGTCACATCATCATCACCACTCAGGAAGTAAAGGTAGTTAGAATTTGCCGGATTAGCTGCGGCATCTAGAGCGCTCAAGCTAGGTGTAGCAATAGGCCCAGGCGGCAAGCCTTTTTGGATGCGCGTATTATAAGGCGACTTTAGGCTTGGCGAACGCTCTAAGCCATTTTTATCAGCAATATATTGATAGGTGACATCCGAGCCCAGTTCCATATTCGCCTTCAGACGATTATAAAAAACACTAGCAATCTTTCGCTGGTCCTCGCAAGTCTCAGCCCCAGAACCACAGCCAATCGACTCCCGCTGAATAATTGATGCCAGCGTAATTCCCTGATACAGAGTTAAACCACGAGCCTTAAATTTCTCTTCAAGGTTGTACTTTTTCACTATTTTTTCAAACTGATTTATCGACCGCTTTAAGACCTGCTCGACAGTTTCATCTAAAGAAATATAGAACGTTTCTCCATAAATATAACCTTCAAGACTGGTATTATCTGGTTTGCCAGCAAAAACCGAGCTACTATATTTAGCGGCAAAGGCCTTCTTTATCTGCTCTTTTGAGAAGCCGGCTTTCAATAATACAGATTCGACTTCTCTGCCATCAGAATTGTTTATCTTTTTGTCTAAAGACGCACCAGGATAAAAAGTTATAGCAACCTCATCGGACTTACCACTCGTTAAATGACCAACTATTTCGCTAACAGACTGAGATGGCTTTACTGAATAAACACCGGTCTTAAATTTTCCACCCGAGTTATGGAGTCTTGTATAAATTGAAAAAGCTAATGAATTCTTGATAACCTTCTTGTCCTCCAAAATTTTAGCAATATCACTAGAACCCATACCTTCTTTAATATTAATCCTTACAGTTTGCCGGGCGCGCACATCAAAAGGCGAAAGCATTTGTTTATACCAGATAGTTGCACCCAAAGCACTCAAGCCTAAAATTGCCACAATAATTGATAGCACCAATAGCCAGACACGTCGTTTACGAATTTTCATACTTTTCCTCCAAGAAATCCTGCAAAATTATACTAGCAGCCTCTGCGTCAATCTCGCCCTTATCCTTAATTTTATTTCCTAATCTTTGTTCAGCCTGCACACTTGTTAATGATTCATCCTGAAAAACAATTTCCGTATCCAGCTCAATGTCGGCAAACTGCTTAACAAAATCCTCCACAAATTGCGTCTGCTTAGTTGGTTCACCAGACTGGTTGCGCGGATATCCCACTACGATTACATCAATATCATGTCGCAATACCAATTCTGTTATTTCTTGGATAATTTTTTCGCTATTCTCCAGCCAACCAAACGGCACTGCAATTTTCACTTGCGAGTCTGCCATCGCCAAACCAATCCGTCGCTCACCGACGTCTAGAGCCAAAAAGTTCTTACTTGACATCTTTTATCTTAAATTCAACATTTATTTTATTGATGTCTTTTGGCACTGATTTAACCCAAAATGGCGAAAACTTAACATCAACGTCCTCAACTCCGTTAATCGACTCAATGGCCGACTGTACTTCACCGTAGCTCTTACCTTTGGCCTGATCCTTGACGCTATCCTCTTTAATATCAGGGCCGACTTTACCATTGGCAGTCAAGCGAACAGTTTGGGTGTTTCGAGCGTTAGCAAATTGAGAAAATGCCGCCTTCTCAACACCATTGTCGTAAATTCTCTGGGCTTTTTTACCAGAAAGCTCGTCCTTTAGCTTCGACTCTATAAAATTCTTCAATTCATTCTTATCAACCGCTAGTATATTTGCAGTGATTGTGGATTTTAGAGTAACTGCGCCAGTAGCCTCTCCCTCGACCGCTACACTTGAGCTAGGATCTGAGCGATTTTCAGCATAACTTTCCGTAATTGTCTTCACAGAATTACCAAATGAAGCAATTAACTGCTCTTTCAGACCTTCGACTTTCTTCTCGCTAAGCTTGTTTTTTGCCGCTTCTATGTCACTAGCCGTTACAACTGTTGCCGTTTTATCAGTACCACCGCTAGTAGCAGACCGCAAGGACGCGGAAATATCATCAACCGAAATACTCATACTGCCAGTGGCAGCATTATACTGCGCTCCGCCCTCACTAGCGGTAATCGCTCCCGAGGCTGATCCTGCACATTTATAACCAGGGCAACTCCAATCCAGTGTTGCACCCGGAACATTCACGGAAGAATTTAAGGTGTAAGATAGTCCACTATTCTTTAAAACGGTACCAGCTGCAATTGTTACACTACTTGAAGATGAATTCTTAAAAACCACCACTCCGGTCGCCTTTTCGCCAACGTTCTTCTTGCCCGTAGCAGAAAATTCAACACTGACTTCCTTAGCTATTTCCTTCTTAATTGACTTGATGACATTAGATTTAGCGTTCGTAGCAGCATTTTCGCTTAAACTAACCGTATCACTCACCGTCATGCTGGTAGTTTTCGCAGAAATAACAACTGTAGCATGCGGCGCAAACCAAATTGCCCAGACTAAAAACACCCCAAACAAAAGCACTCCGCCACCAATCAGTAAAAACTTTTTACGAAATGCATTAAAATTAGGGACTTTTGGCTTTTTAACCATGTTTTTTAGAGAAGTTAGGCCTTTAGATTCCTTCTCGTTTGCAGCGGCAATAGTACTGTCTATTGCGGCGTCATTATCTGATGATGACTTTTTTGCAGCCTCAGCCATATCACCGACAGCCAACTTACCACCATCAATAACATCACTTTCATCATCAACTTTTAGGGCTGGAATTTCCGCAATTTCCGGTTTACTCTGGAGCGTTTTTGCTACGGGGATTTTTGCCGTGGCAGCCAAACCAGCCAGAACCGAATCATTTGTAATAATTACTATCGTTTTATCCGCCGATTTTGCCGCCCGTGACAACAATCTTATGTTAACCGCGCTCTGCAAAATACCAATCCGCCTAGGCGGCACCAGCGCAATTATCCGCTGTTTTGACGCTTTAATTTTACCAATTATAGTGGTAATATCGTCTTCTATATCGATATAAATAACGTCTTTATTCATCTTAAATCTTTAATAACCTGTTTACTTTTTCAACTAAACTATTACCGCCCTGGCTACCAATAATTGTATCATAGCCAACCCTTAATAGCCCCATAGCCGTGACAAATGTATGGTCGCTAGCATCGCCAGTCTCATCGACTATTCCTGTTACGTCGCTTGGATTAATATACTGGATGACGGGTTTTTTAGTAAAAGGTAAGTCCTCTGGCCATTGTCGCTCCTTGAGAGCTTCGGTAATCTTCTTTAGGCTAGAACCGCCACCACATAATAAAATCCTATTTGGCAAATAATCAACATTATCAAAATCACCAAGAGCCAACTCAACACCAGACAGCCAGACTTCCAGAGTTTTATCAATTGCAGCGTCAACCTTCTTCTTTAACGTAGGCTTTAACTTGTCATGATCAATATTTAGCTTCAGTTTTTCTGCGTCCTTAAAACTTAAATCCAAATCAGAAGCAATAGTTCTAGTGAAGCTCCGTCCACCAATACCAAACATTTTTGTACCCTCAACACCGCCGTCATTGACCACCGCAATGTCAGTCGTACCACCGCCGATATCTGCCAAGATAGCCGTAAAATTACTATCAGTATCTGAGCCCAGAACACTACGGCTCACCGCGAACGGCTCAGCTGCCACCGCCACCAAGTCCAGAGCTAGTTCATCAGCCACCTTCTCCAGAGCCCCAATATGAACCATCGGCGCAAATGCCGTATAAATCTGCACCGCCACGTCCCTACCCTGAAAGCCAATTGGATTTGACACCTTATAGCCATCAATATGAATGCTCACCAACGCCGAATTAACCAACTTCACTTCAACATCGGCATTGCCAGTCTCCAGGGCAATTTGAGCCTGAGCCTTACCTTGAGCTCGCTCCTGGACCTTCTCGATAATAAATTCCATTTCTGCGACGTCCAGCGGCTTATTCGGCTGCGGGCGACGATAGCGGATGGTATTAGTTACACCTTTGACTAGCTCACCAGCAATACCAATGACAACTCGCTTGCCCTGAACTCCAGCTTGATCTTCCGCCTCAGATAAAGCGTCCTCGCAGTTGGCCACCACTCCGGCAATATCAGCAATTGCGCCAGTATGCATATCGCCCATTTCCTGCTGCTTACGGCCAACGCCAATAATCTTCAGCTCGTCGTCTTTGACTTCAGCAATTAACGCCTTAACCACCTCAGTACCGATGTCCAAACTAACTAATAGCTCGCGATTATCTTTATCAGACTTTTTTAACATGTCTTTCAATGCCATATACGAATTATTATATAACGCTTGTGATTTTGAGGCAACAGATTGACGTATTTTATTTTTAATGTTATAACAGGAATATGTCCAACATTCTACTAAGAACCAATCGCGAGCAGCAGCTCTCTCCCGACGCAAGTAATACTATATTCGGTACAGCAGTTGATTTACTAAGATACACTGAACCAAGCGAGACATCTACAGAAGTCATTGGCTTAGATTTCGGTAGGTACAGAGAGGGACACCTGGAGGCCAAAATTAGACTAGCAGGAAACGTAGCACTTTTAGGTACCTACCTGCGGTATCGTCAAAAAGGCAGAACAGTCGAGACAAAACTAGGCACAGACAATAAATGGGATAGTGGAATTACATCAATAGAAAATATTGCAAATTGGTTCTGCAGTATTTGCCCATTTGACGTCGATGCAGACCCGATAAGAGAGTTAGTCTCAAACAATGAGACATTTTCAAATGGGCAATTAGTAAAATCCATATCAGACATAATAACCTCCTCCCCAAAAGCAAACATACGTACAGATTCTGTATTCTATAATCAAAACCCGGAGATTTATGAGGTAACGGATGGTATTGCAGATGACGGAAAAGTAAGAATTGATGGTAGGCTGTATAGAATTGGTGGCACTGAAAGCAAGCTCAAAATAGTCGAGTTCAATGAATTACCCTTAAAAGTACGTTATGAAATATCCGCGCCTTACGAGTATGAAGGTGTCGATACTAATATGCACTCATCCGTAGTTATAGACAGACTAGGTAAAGGGGCGTTATCATGCTATTTCTACGACCTAGATGGACATAGACACTATATTACGCCTAAAGACATACGCCAGCTTGAAAGAGAAATAATTGAAGACGTCGAAGCAATGGCGGCAGATAAACTATCTATCGCAAAACAGCTTTAATACGGCGGATGCCAGCCGAACTGGACTCTTCTTTAGTAATTTTGAAGCGCTTACCACCTTCAGCCAGAATTCCAGTATGTTCAACGTGCGGACCACCGCAGACTTCAAAACTAATAACATTGTCATCTTCACCAATTGAATAAACTTTCACCTCATCGCCGTAGCGTTCGCCAAAGGCACCGATTGCACCCATTTTTAGTGCTTCTTCAGTTGGATAGACGGCAAACTTAACATGCAAATCAGCATCAATCCAATCATTAACCTGCTTTTCCACTGCCTGTTTTTCTTCCAAAGTCAATTTATCATGATTAAAATCAAAGCGCAGACGATCAGCAGTAATATTACTGCCGTGCTGCTGCAAATCCGGCGCATTGAGGACTTTGCGAAGCGCCGCACCCAACAAGTGCGTCGCCGTATGATACTTAAGATGAATCGGGTCGTGACCTTCAAGGCCGCCGCTAAATTGCCCCTTGCGCGCTGTCTTGGAGCGTCGGCGCTGCTCAGCCATCTTAGCATCAAATTCAGCGCGCCAATTATCAGAAAGCTTGATGCCTTGCTTATACGCCTCCTCAGTACTCAGCTCCACTGGAAAACCAAAAGTGTCATACAAGGTAAATAACTCTTCGCCAGTCAGACCATCATCAATATAATGCTGCATTTGCCTCAGACCTTTGCGCAGTGTCTGACGGAAGGACTTCTCTTCCTTAACCAACACAGCGATAATTTGCTCGCGATTCTCCTTAACTTCTGGAAAATCTGCTTCATATAAATCAGCGATTACCGGCACGACCTCCTCGAGGAAATTCTGCTCAATTCCCAGATCAAAGCTGTAGCGAATCGCCCGGCGCAACAATCGGCGCATCACGTAGCCCTGCTCCTTATTACTCGGCACACAGCCATCAACCGCCATAAAAGTAGCAGCCCTGAGGTGATCAGCAATCACACGCATACTTTCGGTATGTGAAGCGTAGTTTTTGCCGCTCAAATCCTGCAATTTCTCGACAATTGGCCATAGTAAGCTAATCTTGAAAACATCAGGATCGTTATTAGCCGCCGCCGCTATTCGCTCCAAACCTGAACCATGATCAATATTTGGTTTTTCTAACGATTCAAACACGCCATCGGTCACCTTTTTATAGGCCATAAAGACATTATTGCCAATTTCCATAAAGCGACCACAGTCGCAGTTCGGATGACAATGCTCACCAAATTTTGGATCATGCTCGATGAAATCGAACTCATAAAACATCTCACTATCCGGTCCGCACGGATCCCCAATTGGCGTCGTTTCCGGTCCACCGTTGCGGCTCCACCAGTTCTTGCTGCCATCATAGTAAAAAATCCGCTCACCCGGTTTAATACCGCGCGCATAACCAGCTTCTTCTGAACCGATATCAGCCTGGTCGCTACTAAAGCCTGCTTTTTCGTATAGTCCTGCCCAAATTTCCGCCGCCTCAGTGTCTTTCGGGATATTATAGCGCTCATCACCGATGTAACAGGTGACGTAAACACGATTCATATCCAGCCCAACCTCTTCGGACAAGAATTGCCACATCCAATTGATCTGCTCTTTTTTGAAATAATCACCCAAACTCCAGTTACCGAGCATCTCAAAAAACGTCGTGTGACGATTATCACCAATGTCATCAATATCCTGCGCCCGTAAACACGTCTGCGAATCGGCAATTCGCTTCCCCTCAGAGTGTGGCTCACCAAGCAGATAAGGAATCATCGGCTGCATACCCGCACCGGTGAATAGAGTCGTTGGATCATTGGTGAGAATTAACGGAGCGCGCTTAATCACAGCATGTCCATTGCGTTGATAAAAATCGAGGTATTTTTGTCGGATAGTCTCAGCGTTCATAGAGACTATTATAGCATAGCCACCCCTAATATAATTACTCCGCCATGACTAGGAGGGGTAATTATATTGATTAAGACTAGATATTGTCTTGTCGACGCCAGCTTCCTATAAATAGCGCACCACCACCAAATACCGCCACCGCACCAATTGCGGCGATTACTGCAATATTCTCGCCAGTATCACTAAGCCGCAATGAGGATGCACTAGGCTTTCTATTAGTATCTTTGGCTTGTTTAGGCTGAGGTTTACGAGCATTAATCTGCGCTTGACGCGTATTCAGGGACGTCTTTATATCATTGAAGTCAGTTAGCAAACGGATACGAACAGCTTCATCCTTAATTGCATTTATCTGCCGTTCAATAACAGCCATATCAATATTTGGCACCTCATCCCGACCAAGACTTGGGCTGTTAAGCTTATTTCTGGCATCACGAAGTGAATTAGTAGCCGCGTCTTGTCGAGCAGTCTCGCTCGCAACAGCCCGACCAATTACATCTGCCAATGCATCAGCCTTATTTCGCACCTCTTCTACAGATGGATTTGCTGCATTATTTACCGCTTTTGCGTCAAGCAAAGCTTGCTTTAACTCTGGGTCATCCTGAATATATTGCGACTGAGTCGGTAAGCTGTTAATGATATTTTGGACCAGCTGCTTATCTGTAGTAAGCGCGGCAATTGCTGCGACCAACTGCTGATTGGCATTATCGATCTGCGCTTGAGAAGCGTTTGCGTTGCCCAGAACAGCCTGCGCGCTCACCTTCGCAGCATTAAAATCACTCATCTTAGCGTCATTTATCTTCCCGTCAATCGTTTGTGGATCATTTGCGCGATCTAATGTAGTCTGAAGAGCAGTCTTTCTAGTGGCGTATTCCTGCTTCAGCTGATTAAGTGCAGCCTGAAGAGTATTTTTCTTATCCGCATCCTTTAGCGTATTGATTTTTGCTTGTGCGTCCGTAAAGCTGCTTGGTGTTTTTTGTGTATTCGCGGTAGTCAATGCCGTGTCAGCTGCAGCCTGTCGAGCTTGCTCTGCAACTTTCGCCGCATTGATCGCATTATCAAGATTCTGAATAGCATTCCTTACATCTGTCAATGATGGATTTGGATTCGCCATAAGTGCCTTGGCGACGCCCAGCGCATTCACCACACCAGCATCGTCCTTAACATAATCAACCTGTCCTGCTACATTTGCAATAGCATTACCAAGCGGTGTTTTGTCAACACGCAAATTGTTAATAGCCTGGTTTAGTTCGTTCTGGGCTTGGTCAATCTCCTGCTGTGTTGCTGCATTATTCGCTATCACGTCTTCTGCAGCTTTGCGCTTGTCTTTGACAGCCTGAACAGTTTCGGCGGTATAGCCGTCCAGAGAAGCGTCTGTCGTATTGGTTACAAGATTCTGAACAGCAGTAGCTTTGGTAATTTCAATTTCACGATTAACCGTAGCAGAATTTCCTTGATCATCTACAGCTGTATAAGTAAGCGTATATTTACCCTGTGATGGATTTGCTGGATTTAAATTAATAGCGGCTGCGTTGTTTGTAACACCTGCTGCACTCAAGCCACTACCACCAGGATTATCAGCTGCCGTTATGTCATTAATATTGATAGCCACACCTTCGCGCGAAACAATCTTTGCAGGAGCTGCAGGATTAAATGTTGGTGGTGTTGCATCCTGTGGTGGTAAGTTATAATTAACCGTCAGAGTTCCAGAGAACGGACGATTAGTTACATGTCCTTTACTAAACTCCTTTTCCCAACGAATATCAACTTTATTCTTGCCATATAGATTGACCAACTTAATGTGAGTACCATTTGGATTTAAGCTACCATCTGCATTGGCATTTTTAACATTAGCCGTTTCCACCACTGGAATAATCTTGTTATTGATACCGCGCACTGGATTTTCGAATACTGGGTTAGTATCAGTGTTAATTGCATGCAGCTGATCGCTAAATGTTGACCAGCGCTGCAGCACCGTAAAGCCTTCTTTTAGCATATCGTTAAGATTTAACACATTATTACCAGCAGTCATCAATGTCTCAAGCACTGGCGCATTTTTCAGAACCGCAAAATCAGCGCCTGTCAGTTTGGTAGTATTAGCATTGATTAATTTAAGCTTAGGAGCAGTAGCTAGCGGAGTTAGATCTAGTTTAGTTGGCGAGAGCGTATTATTAAAGTGAAGCTCTTCCAGATTGGCAATCTGTGCGGCAGGCGCAAGATTTGAAACTTTAGTCACAGGAAAGCGCAAATCTCTTAACTTTGGAGCATTTACAAGAGGCGAAATATCAGTCAAGTTAGAAGAACGATCGAGGGTCAGCTTCTTCAGATTTGGAATTGACGCTAAAGGAGTCAAGTCGGTCATTGGATTTCGACCAATATTGAGCTCCTCCAACTTTTCCATATCACGTAGTGGTGTAAAATCAATTACTTGATTATTAACCATATCGATACGAGTAGCATTAACCAAGAACTGCAAGCCCTCAGTATTAGTAATGTTCTTTGAGTTTAAGCCAAGTGGACCATACATATTTACCGGCACTTTCATATCACCGGCAGTAATCGCCTGATCATCTGTACGAACCACATCCTGCGGCAATCCTTGCCGATGACGCTGCTCATTCATCGCTGACGCAATAACTGAATTTAGTGCGCGCTTTAAATTAACGTCTGGAAAATTCACAACATAAGTATCCGGTGCTGTGGCTGGATCTTGTGTATTGATTGGTGAAGTATAGGCCTGAGCCACATCCTGCCGTACAGAGCTCTGAACGGTATAAAGAGCACCGACAGTTAAGACAATTGCTACAACTGCGACGGCAGAAATATACTTTTTAGTTTTTTGGATTTTCACTATATCCCCCTACTTGCTGAATAATTACATATAATCCTATTGATAACAATCCTTATGTAATATTCTGTCAATCAAATACCCGCGGATTTCTCAGCGGGTATAAAATAGCTATTTAAACGATCGCTTATTCAGCAGCAACCTCAGCTGGAGCTTCTTCTTTCGGCTGATTTTTACGCAGTTTTTCTGGGTTGCGAATCGCCTTGTGCTTGTCAGCTGCAACTTCCTTAACCCACTTTGGCAACTTAACACCAGCTTCCTTAAGCAGTTTAACTACGCGAGGTGTTGGCTGAGCACCGTTGTCCAAATATTTCTGAGCTAGTTCAGCCTGAATATTTGATTCTTTAGTGTGTGGGTTGTAGCTACCGACGTAAGCGACTACACGACCACTTGACGGATGGCGATGTGCTTCTTGTACCGCCAAGCGATATACTGGGTAACCTTTGCGACCTAAACGTTGCAAACGAATTGCTAGCATAAAATTAATTCTTCCTTTAACTCTACGTTTTATTATTCCTTACTTTAGAACAGTTTACACTATTTTTTAGATAACGTCAATCTGTTTTTACGATTCCACCACCCAAACATTCCTCGCCGTCATATATTACAGCCGACTGCCCAGGCGCTACTGCACGCTCAGGAGAGGAGAGATAGATAATATCGCCATCAATTCTCGCGTCAATCAGAGCTCCTCGGTGACGCAATCTAACCTGCACAGTTTCATCTTTCTCAGGTGGTCGGTTAATCCAATGTATATCGGTCAATGTCAATTCTTTCTTCCACAAATTACCATTATCAATTGAGCGTGACACGTAAACCTCGTTTTTATCCATATCTTTACCGACGACATAGTACGGCAAGCCGCCGCCAATGTTCAGACCATGCCGCTGTCCCAATGTGTAAAATATTGCGCCGTCGTGCCTGCCAATGGCCACGCCTGTTTGCTGATCAATAATATTACCCGGCTTAAATTCAACATATTCTGACAAAAACTCACGAATTCCCACCTGCCCAACAAAACAAATCCCCATCGATTCCTTTTTACTGGCTGTCCACAAACCCCGCTCTTTGGCCATCTCGCGCACTTCAGCCTTAGTAAAATCACCCAACGGGAACATAGTCTTTGCCAGCGCCTCAGACGTTACGCGATATAGAAAATAGGTTTGGTCTTTATTGTCATCGTGCGCCCGAAGCAAGCGCCCCTCGCTCGTCCTAGCATAATGCCCCGTCGCAATATACTCCGCACCCGCTGCCAATGCCGCCTCCAAAAACAACTTAAATTTTACCTCTTGATTACACATCACATCAGGGTTCGGTGTCCGACCCGCTTGGTATTCGCGGATCATATAGTCGACAACATTTTGCTTGTACTCTTTCTGAAAATCAAATACTCGAAAATCAATCCCCAGTCCGACCGCCACGCGCTTGGCATCAGCCACATCTTCCGCCCACGGACAGTGCATACCCGGTAAATCTTCCGACCAGTTTTTCATATAGACGCCAGTGACGTCGTGACCTTGTTCGACCAATAGCGCTGCCGCTACCGACGAATCAACGCCACCCGACATGCCAACAAACACCCTGCTCATCTTGACAGCCCCAGAGCAAACAGCCCAATTCTCATTAATTCACCCAAAGCCAGCCACCAGCCCCATGGCGTCAGCCACCACCACGGACTCCAGCTTTTATCATAAACAGCTGGATGGCTTCGAATTTTTACGTCCTGAAATTGCGATGAAAACTCAAGTTGTGCACGCCGCATATGGTAGCCACTCGTCACTAAAATAACATCATTAATTTTTCTCAAATCAATAATCTTTTTTACCTCAGTAGCGTTTTGCTTGGTGGTTTCAGAAGATTCTTCCATGACAATAGCGTTCTTAGGGACGCCACTATTAACCGCCCTCTGATACATAGCCTTGGCATTTGACGGCCCAGACTTATCCGCTGCAGCCCCCGAAACAATGATTAACGGCGCCCAGCCTGTCTTATATAATTTAATCGCCTCGTCAGTTCGTGCATTTGTATCACCGCCGCTTACCACTATAACAGCATCGGCCATACGGCAATCACCATCACCTGGAGCGTCGCACTTTTCTAAATCATTTGGCGATAAATAAACACTAAGACCAAACACAACTATCGCCGCAAAAATCACCAAACCGATTATCTTATGAATCACCGACTAACCCTTTCAGTCTCTAAACGTACCGCCTCGATAATTAATTGGCTAGCTAACTTAATATTATCTTCATTATTCAATTTTCCTAAAGTTAGCCTTAAGCTGCCGTCAATTTCTGATTCGCTTAAACCAATACTCGACAACACATGTGAGCGCGTACCAGAATTGGCTGCGCAAGCGCTACCCGTGGCCACCAACACACCACGAGACTCCAGTAAAAATACCAATCTCTCAGCATCAATCCCAGAAAACGAGACATTTAAAAAACTTACCAAACTTTTTTTCATATCTGAAGATGTGACCATTTCTGGAAAAGCTTGTCGTAGATCTTTCACCAGTCCCTCTCGCAATTTTCGTAACCGCTTAACTTCCGCAGAACGTCGTTTTTGCGCCAGCTCTAGCGCGGTCGCGAATCCCACTACACCAGCCACATTCTCTGTACCGCTACGCAACCCCAACTCCTGACCACCACCTAAAATATTAGCAGTTAAGGTAACACCCGGACGAACCCAAAGTAGTCCAACCTGCTTTGGCCCATAAACTTTTGCGGCCGAAAGAGTAAGCAGATCAACACCGAGCCGCTTAATCTTCACATCAATTAAAGCCGCTGCCTGTGAAGCATCTGTATGAAAAACTAATGGCGTTGACTCGCCATTCTCCTGACGCCTGAGTCGCTCAGTTTTTATGATTTCTGCAATTTCTTCAATTGGCTGAATATAGCCCAACTCATGATTCACCAGCGCAATACTGATAAAACTAACGTCTGGCGTTAGCATTTTTTTCACCAGCTGCGGATCAATGCGACCATTTTTCATCGGCTGGATAAATCGAACTTCCGAACGTGCCTTTGCGGAATTAATAACCGCGTCGTGCTCAATAGCCGATATTAAGCTCACGCCACCAGCTGCATTAAACGCCAAATTGATAGACTCCGTCGCGCCCGCTGTCATTATCAGCTCGTCAGCCATCACCCCGAGACAGCGAGCTAAGCGCGATTTTGCTTGCTGGTATTCACGCTTAGTGAATATCGCCGGAGCATAAGGACTAGACGGATTGAAAAACTTCTCAGAAAAATATGGCAACATAGCCTCAATCACCAACGGATCCATCGGCGTAGCAGCGGCATGATCAAGATAAATATAATCTCTATTCACTTTTTTATTATATCAGAGCGGCTGACCGGTTTGCGGGTCTTTCTTATAGAGCTGCCGAGAAACTCGCTCGTAATATTCCTTAGTTGCCAAAATAAAGTTCTGAAGTTCAGCGCCCTCTAGGTAAGTGTATTGATAATTTGGCTGAATTTTCAAAATTCCTTTTGCCTGAATTTCATAACGCGTTGTCAACTCTTGCCGGCCACCTTTACCATCAGCTACTTCCTCATACCAGATCCAGGTATCTTTGTCCAAGTTAAAGAATTCCCGACGCGTCACATGCGCTGGCTTCTCACCAAAAATCGTCGCGCCAATTTCACTTTCCAGCTGAATTAATTCGCGCTCAGTAAACTCCTTTAAGGGACGATCTTTTTTGCGAAACTTTAATAATGATGCCGCATCGCTATCGTCAGCAAAAACCAAACCTCGTACTTTTTTTAAGAGGCGAGACATTTACGACACCTTGCTGGCTTTATCTTTGCGAAGCTCCGCCAACAAATTACCAATTTCCAATGGAATTTTAGTAGGATCAGCGTCGAGATTATTAAGCTTATTTCTATAATCAGCAAAAGAGTTCTTGGCGTTATTCTCAATAGGTCCTTGATTCATCGCAACCTTACCAAATTTCAAATTAGAATCAGTGGCAATATTATTTTTCACATTATCAGGAAAAATATCGCTAACTGCTTCGCTAGCTCCAACTTCAGATGTTTTTCTAACACGTTCCGGCGTACTATTCATATTCTCCACTTTCAAATGCCAAAAAGCTGTTTTGTATTACGGACAGTGGCTTCACTTAGGACATTGAAATCAATATTTCGCTTCTCCGCCCAATACTTAGCCACTAGTTCCACATACTCTGGCTTATTTATCTTACCACGAAATGGCTTTGGCGTCAAGAATGGAGCGTCAGTCTCTAATAGTAGTCGCTCCAGCGGGATGGAGGCGAATAATTCTTGCTGTGTTTGGTCTTTAGTAAAAGTACTAATTCCGTTAAGTCCTACGTACAAATTCCGCGAAAAACCCTTCTCCAGATTGTCGCGTGTGTCCGTAAAGCTATGCAATACGCCACGCAGTTCATGAAAGTTATCAAAAATCGGCCAAAAATCATCCCACACCGACGGCTGGTCGGGCGCGCCATCACGAATATGAAAGCTCACCGGCAAATCATAATCCACCGCCAGTTGCAGCTGCGCCTCCAATGCCTGAATTTGCACCTCGCGCGGACTGTGATTGTAATAATAATCAAGACCAATCTCACCAATCGCTACAATTGGTGAATCCTCTGCCTTTTCTTTTACCAGCCGCTCTATCTCGCCCCAACCGTCCTTGCTGTCATGCGGATGAACGCCAACCGCCGCCCACACACAGTCGTGGTTTATGGCAAACTCCACCGCTTGCTGGCTGCTACGCTCGTCAGTGCCAACACAGATCATACCGATGCCCGCTGCGATTGATTGCCGATATAGCTCCTCACGATTGTCCGCAAAAAATTCAGTGTCGTGCAAATGACAGTGCGAATCAATCAAACGTAAATCTGTAAGCGTGTGATGCTCCGCTACTGAATTCATAGTTATTTTCCCTGGGCTTCTACTTTTGGTGCGCGCGGATCGGGCGTATGAAGATATTTGCGCGGGAATAGTGGCGTCAATTCTGACGGCACGACACCACTAGCAAACATCTCGTGAATTTTCTCAGCAGTTTGCGGCATAAATGGCCGCAGCATGTCAGAAACTTGCAACAAAGCACCGCAAGCATGCGCTAGAATCTCGCCCAGATGCGCCTCTGCCTCTGGATCCTTGTCGCGATTTTTCGCGACTTGCCATGGCTGGACCCGCTCAATATATTGATTCAACGTGCGAATAATTCGCCAAATCTCATCCATAGCCTGGTCAAACATAAAACTCTCCATCGCCTGGCGGTATGGGCCCATATCGTGCTCAGCTTGTGGTGCATCACCGATAACGCCAGCTTGATAATTCTGCACCATCTTTGCCACTCGCTGCACCAAATTACCGAGGTCATTACCCAGCTCGCCATTATAGGCCGCTTCAAATTTCTCCCACGTGAAATCACCATCATCTTGCGTCGGTACATGCCGCAGGAAATAATAGCGAAACGCCTCAACACCATAGTGCGGGATGATGTCGGCTGAGCCAACACCATTACCGAGACTCTTACCCATTTTGGCGCCACCAACGTTGATAAATCCATGTACCAACAGCACTTTCGGTAGCGGTAAATCCAGCGCCATCAACATCGCTGGCCAAATCCCAGCATGGAAACGAAGAATGTCCTTACCGATCACCTGCACATTTGCTGGCCAAAAACTCTGCCACTCTTCTGGACGGTCAGGATAGCCGATGACCGTAATGTAATTACTCAGTGCATCCAACCAAACGTACATCACCTGCGTATCATCGCCTGGCACTGGCACGCCCCAACTCAGATTTTTACGCGGACGCGAAACCGACACGTCTTTCAGCCCATCTTTCATCAATTCCAAAAACTCTTTTTTGCGAAATTCAGGCACAATTTTCATCTTGTTTGATTCAATTGCCTGGCGAATTTTGTCCGAAAAAGCACTGGTCTTAAAGTAATAATTTTCCTCGCTCAACCGCTGGTATGGCGCCTGATGATCAGGACAAACACCGTTATTTTCAGCTGCTTCTTTGTCAGTAACGAATGCCTCGCAACCTTGGCAATACCAACCCTCGTAGGTACCTTTGTAGATATAGCCAGCCTCAGCAAGTTTTCGCCAAATGTATTGCACCGCGCTAACGTGATGCGGATCAGTTGTGCGGATAAAATCCGTCGCCGAAATGTTCAGCTCAGCAATCATATTCTGAAAATTGACATGCATTTGATCGACATAAGCCTGCGGCGTTTGGTTTTGACTGGCGGCCTTGGCAGCAATCTTATTGCCATGTTCATCCACACCTGTCTGAAAACGCACCTCGCGGCCATTTTGCCGCTGATATCGCGCCCACACGTCTGCCAACATATAATCCATAGCATGCCCAATGTGTGGCAAACCGTTGACATAAGGAATAGCAGTAGTGATGTAGGCGTGTTGTTTAGTCATAGATAAATTATAGCAAATTAAACAGAGCATCTCCACCGAATGACCATATTAAACAATATGCTACAATGGTAACTGCAATAATACTTAGGAGGAGTAATGAATAAACTTATTAAAAACCTACTTGTAGCGGCGGCTATTAGCGTTGCTATAGTTGGCACCTACACACCAGCAACAGCAAGCGCCAACGGAGGAAGCTGGCAGAGAGATTCAGTTGGATGGTGGTATAAAAACTCTGATGGCAGCTACCCTAAAAATCAATGGCAGCAAATAGACGGCAAATGGTACTACTTTGACGGACGCGGATATATCATTCACAGTAAATGGGAATATATAAACGGACATTGGTACTACTTTAATACCAGCGGACACATGACCGAAAACACCTGGAAAATGATTGGTGACAAATGGTACTACTTCGACACTAAAGGTCACATGCTGCACGACCAGTGGGTCGGCGACTACTACGTCGGTAAAAATGGCGATATGTTAAAGAATACCGTCACACCAGACAACTATGTAGTTGGAAGCGACGGAAAATGGGATAAGAGGTTTTCAAGAGAATTAGCAGAAATAGCTAAATATCAAAACCTAGATAATTCCAGATTCTCTAAGTTTGGAGCTGCACACTACATTTCAACCTACTACAAACTAGACTACACTGCAGCACTCCAATTACTAGAGATAATATATCCAAATTACAATCCCATCAATAACGCAAAAAGAGCAATAAAATTTTTCATACCACCATCAGCCGATATCAACAAAGATCCTAACGTATGGATTTCCAAAAGTAAACTAATGGAAAGATTTACCGATACAGGACCCAAGGGTGATTTTAGATTCTCAAAGGAAGAGGTTGAAAAAGCGCTTGATGAGCTAAACCATGAAATCGACGTTGCTAGGATGTTCCAAATGCAGGCTGTAAAGGCTCTAAAAGCCCTAGATTCCTACAACCATACATCAAAAGTAAAATATGAAAATCTCCTCACCTTACAAGGATTCACTAAAGAAGAGATCAAAAATGTGTTTAATATAGTAAAAATTGACTTTGCACATAACTCTCAACTAGAAGCCAGTAGTTATCTATCAGGACAGAAACCCACCATCTCAAGAAATTCCATCCTAAGACTCCTGCAAGAGATCGGTAAATTCACTAAGGAAGAGGCAGAAGAAGGTTTACAGCGTCTGAATTATGACTTCAAGATCAACCTACGTAATCTTATTGAAAAAAATTACACCACAGGCAATAACTATAACGGTATGCTTTCAAAAAAATCCCTAATAATCAACATAGCCCGCGATCAAGAGATGAAGGATTCAGAATCATACATCCGTGAAGTATTAGAAGAATATAATATTAATTACACCGAGCGAGCAAAGCTGCGTGCTATAGATAATCTAAAAAATATAAAATACAGCAGAAGTAATTTAATAAAATCTCTTGTCGACGGATGGGGGTTCACCAAAGAAGAAGCCACTAATGCCGTTAAGGATTTGAAACACGAAAATCTAATAGATTAATTCAGTCTTTTAGCGCAAAGAACGGCTCAGTTTAAAACCACTGAGTCGTTTTTCATACATGTAACTATAGCAAATCTACCACCGATATCACCTGATGAATGTGAAAAATAATTTGGATTGTCTGCAGTATCAATTGGTGAAATGAAAATATTATTAGAAGAAACTCCTGACCGAATAGCCAACAAACGATTAAATCCTTGCATATCAAGATAGAATCCATCAGTCTTTTTATGACAGAAATTTTGCCAGTCGTCATCATCTGCATAATTAAAATAATCCATACGATAGTTTTTCTGCGTAATACTTGGTGACATCCAAATCTGCAAATCCCTCACTTGGCTACCCCGCTCGACAAAATATAAAATTGCCTGAGGCATTAATTTCACAATTGTTGAATGACGACCTAAATGTGTCAACATTAGTGCTCGGCGCTTCGGGTCATAAATGACAGTAGCAATACAGTCCGCCACCGGTAAAAACAAACCCACGCCAGTACTTTCGGTATATAAAGCGTCAGCAAAAATCCCCTCATTGTTATGTTTTACCTTATCAAACTCTGCGACACTAACAATATTATCAAAAGTATGCCCTTGGTCGTAGGAAATTATTTGATAGACGACATTATCATATAAAATACCAGATTTATCACAAAACCGCCGCCTATTACCCATGATCTCATCTACATGGCGGCCGCGAATACGATTAAGCATAGTGCCATCATTTTTTGACGAAACCGCGACTAGTAGATCAGGCGAAAAGCACGTCGGCTGGTCTGCTACGATCATTTATCTTGCCAAACCTTAAGTAATCGTCGCCAATCTTCAATCGCCAAATCTTCGGCACGAGCATCAGGTGAAATGTTAGCCTTTTTTAGTAGCTGTTCGGCTCTAGCTTTACTGACGCTCAGTCCACCGCTCAGACTAGAACGCAGTTTTTTACGCTTGGCCGAAAAACCAGCTTTGACGATGCGGAAAAAATCTTTGTGATCCTCAGGGGCGACTAGCGGTTCATCGCGAGCCCTCAATACCACCACCTGCGAATCAACTTTTGGCGGTGGCGTGAAAAATTGCCGCGACACTTCAATGTTGAGTTCCGCCTCGGCAAACAGCTGCGCACTAACCGCCAAAATGCTCATCTCGCCAGGCTCCGCTGCGATGCGCTCAGCAACTTCCTTTTGCACCAGTAGCACCGCCAAACTCGGCTTATTTTCTGCCGTCATCAGCTTTTCAACAATTTTGCTAGTGATGTAGTATGGCACGTTGGCGACTACTTTATAGTCCTTCGGCAGTTGATTCAGATCAAACTGTAAAATATCTTCATTGAACACTTCCAGGTTTTTGCCAGGAAACTGCCCTGGTAACTTGCGCGCCAAATCACCGTCAAACTCTACTGCCACCACGCGCCCAGCTCGTGACAACAACCGACTAGTCAACGTGCCAAGTCCCGGCCCAATTTCCAGAACTATATCATCCTTGCCAAGTTCCGCTGCCTCGGCAATCTCCGCCAATATTTCTGGGTCGCGCAGCCAATGCTGCCCCAACTCTTTTTTAGGTCCCGTCATCTAACGTCCATCTCCGTTAGTCCAATCGGTCGCCAAATCAAATCCATGCGGATGCCGGGCCGCAAACCCGCCAGTGTCATACACCTTGCCAGGACCCATACTGGTTTCCACCACTGAGCAGCGCGGATAATTACCGTAATTTGCCGCCACTAAAATATAGCCGTCCTTGTCTACCTTGGCGCCGTCCGCCCGCACCGTATAACCACCGCCGCCGCAAGCATTAATCACCACATTCATCGGCAGGTCGTAGTAAGTCTCACGATGGGACACACCTTTGGAATCAGTAAATATCTGCGCGCCCTTGCTTTTAGTCAGTGGATTTTTAGGTTTAGTGCCAATTATTTCAACTTGCTTTTTTGGCTGCCGCATAATCTCACTAGACATTTTCCTACGACTTACCTCACGCTCACCGTTAATTTCAACTTGATACGTTATCTTTCTTACACCCTTCTCACCCAACTGCCTCACACTCTTAAAGCCAATTGATTGAGAATCATCCTTTACCTGTTCAATCTGAAAATCAATATCAACCTCTTCCGTCACCGTTCGCTGTTTACCTCGCTCGATTTTCATCACTAAACTTGCGCCGTTAACCAACAAATCATCAGATTCTGTAAAAGATGTTTTATCCTCGCGATATAGTGTTATCCCCGCCGCCTTCGCAATCAAAGCTGGTGTTTGTTCGGCGGTGGTAATTTTTAAACGTTTATTGCCATCGACAATTGTTATTGGGCGAGCGCGGAAGATGTTAACTTGGTATTTTGAACCTGTGAGCTCCATATCAATATTTGGCTCAACGGTGTCCATTTTCTCATCAATAGAAATCTTAGCGGCCTGCAGAGCCTGACGCACTGTTAAGGCATTTGTCACGATAGTTTTTTCTTCGCCACGATCGTATACACGAACCAAATGTCTACTAGGACTTTTTCCTTCGGCAAACGACAACATTGGCATTGCAAGCATAATCAACATAGCAAAGCCAATAATTTTTCCAAAAAATAAACCTTTTACTCGCATAATCAATCAGCAACTCACAGAGTGCATTAAGGGGATTATACCAAATTACGAGATTATTATCTATAGATATCCTGCAGACCCATCTTTATCCTACAGGTAGGCCATGGCTGCCAGCCGCGAGCTTTATAAGTCTCCCAAGCTTTTTCGTCCTGCACTGAAGCTGGCGCATCAGAGGCTACTTCATAGCCACCATATTTGCCCCAAGTTCGCTTATCAAACTGATAAGCGCCATAATAGCCATTGCCGGTATTTGACTTATAGTTACCCTCACAACTCCTTAGTCGAGCTAACGCTTCAGAAAAACTACCAGAAAATGTGTTCGAGCTTTTGGCACCTACGATCTCAATTTGCTTTTTAGACTCCTTCGTTACAACGCTAGCGATCTCCTTACGGCTAACCTCTACTCCATTTTTCATCTCAATTTCATAAGTGACATTTTTCTTGCCATTTTCACCAGCCTGTTTTACTTCCCGATAGCCCAAATCTCGGTTAGCATCCTGAACTTTTTCAGTCTGGAATTTCACATCTTCCTCCACGGTCACGGTTTGCTTACCATTGCGCCACAATTCAATTTTCATTCCGGGCACGATTCTTGCCGACCGATCAACAGATAGCGTATCGTCTTTCTGTAAGGTAATATTTTTATCCTTCAATAACTCACCGACTGTTTTTGCGTGAGTACGAACCACAGACTCCTTGCCGTATAAAACAAAATTCACCACAGACGCCCGCTCTACTTTCATGACTGTGTCTGCACCGTCAACCACTATGTTATCGCCTTTACCCAGCGTGGTTTTATCCTCAGTAAAAACTTCAAGCCCCGCCGCCTTCGCAATCAAAGCTGGTGTTTGTTCGGCGGTGGTAATTTTTAGGCGTTTATTGCCATCGACAATTGTTATTGGGCGGGCACGGAAGATGTTAACGTTATATTTCTCAGCCACCATCTCCGAATCTAAGTCAGGCTCAACGACGTCTTGACGTTCATCAATAGAAATCTTAGCCAATTTTAAAGCCTCACGAACTGTCCGCGCTTTAGTAACAATTGTCTTTTCGACACCTCTATCGTAAATATTCACCAATCTTTCGCCAGCCTTAGCAACTGGTTTAGCGGTGTCAGCCAAAGCTTGATTAACAAAGAATAAACCACCAACCAACGTCAATATAGCGCCAGCGGAGAGCATAATTTTAGTTGAATAATATCTTGCTTGTAATCTTAAATTCATACGTCATAAGCGCCACAGCGCAGATATTATTATATCAAATTTTCTCCAGGCGCGCGAATTCAACATTCAACTTCTTAATGTTTCCGTCGTCAAATTTCACCGTCACGCCAAGACCTTCGCTATCAATAATTTCGCCCGACCCGAAGCTTGGGCTGCGCACACGATCGCCCACCTCTAATCCAATATCCTCCGCATAAAATTCAGGCTCTATCATCGGCTGAGCTGGCTTATCAACCCCGCCCGCTAATAGCCCCATTTCGTCCAAGAATCGCGACGGCATATTATAACCAATCTGCCCAAACTGCGTCCGGGAGCTAGCACAGCTAACAAATAATTCTTCTCGCGCCCTAGTCACCCCCACATAACACAGCCGACGCTCTTCCTCAATATCGTCAGCCTTACCACTATCAAACACTCGTGCGTGTGGCAAAATTCCCTCTTCCAGTCCCGCCAAGAAAACCACCGGAAATTCTAATCCTTTAGCAGCATGTAGCGTCATCAAAGTCACCTGCTGATCGGCTGTAGTATCCGCAGAAGACATCAGCGCCATTTCTTCTAGGAAAGTTGCCGCATCAACATAAGCCTTCGCCTCCGCCACGAGAACACCGATATTTTCCATCCGCTCATCAGCCTGAGGCGTGCCGTCGTTTATAAAATCTCCGTAACCAGTTTGTCTGATAATTTTTTCAATTAATTCTGCTGGCGAACCATCAATTTCCTGCTGTAATTCCTCCAGGATTTTGCCCAACTCCGACAAAGGTCGTTTTGCTCGCGCCGTCAAATTATCCGCCTCTTCAACCGCCAAAAGACCACCGATTATATCTCGACCCGAAGCCGTGTTCCATTCCAAAAACTTAGCCACACTGACTGCACCGATACCGCGCTTTGGCACATTCACAATCCTTAAGAAACTAACCCGGTCGCTCGGCTGATATAGTAAACGCAGGTAGGCTAGCACATCTTTGATGACTGCCCGATCCAAAAACCTTAAGCCGCCGACAATTTTATAAGGGATATAACCCTGCCTGAGCGCCCGCTCAATCGCATAGCTCTGGGCATTTGTCCGATATAATACCGCCACGTCGCCGTACTGGCGGCCATTAGTAATTTGCGCTTGAATCTCATTAGCAATCGCCAGCGCTTCTTCTGACTCGCTATACAGTTGCCATAACTTTGGATCGGCGCCATCACCATTTGCCGTCCACAAATTCTTATCCGTCCGATGAATATTATGCTGGATGAGTGAATTTGCTAAATCTAAAATCGCGCCAGTTGAACGATAATTTTGCTCCAATTTGACCACGGTTGTCCCCGGAAAATCGCGCTCGAAATTAAGAATATTAGTATAATCAGCGCCGCGAAAACTATAAATCGACTGCGCATCATCGCCAACCACGCATAGGTTACGCCGTTCGTTAACTAATAATTTGATTAGCGCGTACTGTACAGCATTTGTATCCTGATACTCGTCAATTAGAATATATTCAAACTGACGCTGCCACTTCTGGCAAATATCCGACTTGGCTCGCAATAATTCCACGGTTTTTATTAATAAATCATCGAAATCGAGCGCCGCCGCCTCTTTCAAAGCTTTTTCATAGGCAAAGAACAATTCAGCAATTTTCTGCTCCCGAGGGCCGCGCGCTGACATTGAAAAATCTTCTGCGCTACGCATTTCATTTTTAGCGTTTGAAATAACCGAAAGCACCGCCCGCGGCTTAATATCTTTATCCGTCAGACCGCGCGCTTTCATAATCTGCTTCATCAGACTCACTTGATCGTCAGTGTCGTAAATTAAAAACCGCTTATCCAGCCCAATATGTGTGCCATCCATCCTTAATATTCGTACGCAAATACTATGGAATGTCCCCATCCACGGCATAAATTGACGATTATCAGCCTCCTCATCCAGCAATTTCGCCAATCGCTGCCGCATTTCCTTGGCGGCTTTGTTAGTAAATGTCACTGCTAAAATTCGGCTAGGAAAAACTTTCAATTCGCCAATCAAATAAGCAATCCTATGCGTTAGCGTCTTTGTTTTTCCAGAGCCAGCACCCGCCAAAATCAATAGCGGCCCGTCGCCATGCGTCACCGCCTGAGCTTGCTCGTCATTTAAACCATCCGTAAAATTAGTCATGTATCTATTTTATCAGCAAAAAGTAGGAAATAGCACCACCAGCAACACCAACTACCAGGAATAAAATAATTAACAACAGAGTCAACAGACCAGTTTTCTTCTTTTCCTCACTGCGAGGCGGCTTTACTTCCGTAGACACCGCAGCAAACATAGGCGCTGGCTCAGAGTCAACCATTTCATTTTCAGAAGAATATTGCTGTGGCGTGTCATTAGACTTAGAGTTAGGCAGGCTAGGCTGTGTATTAGGCTCACTATCAACCGTTTCATTCACTTCTGACGCACCCGGAATACCCGCTTCTTCAATTGCTATAATTTCTGGGCTGAGGTCCATCATTGAATCTGGAGTCTCACTTAAAGCTTCCTTATCCATAGTGTAATTAGATAAATCAGCATTATACTGATGGTTCAATTTCATGTCTTCCAAGTCTGCAGACCCAGACCCAAACTCATCTTCCTCTACGTCAGTCTCAGATTCCATAGCGTTTTGATCAACAACACCAAGAGGCCTCTTCTCAACTTCAACATTAGCAATAAATGGAGACTCTAACGGTTCGGCTACTGGAGAAACGACAGAGTCGTTGCTTTCAGACAATGACCGCGCTATCTTATCGGTCAATGACAGTTCTTCGACGGGGGCGTCTTCTATTGCTGCAAAAGCTGACTCGTTCTGTATGTCCTTCAAATCAGGAGTATCGTCTAAACTATCAAGCTGATTATCTACAGCCGGCAACTCCTCCTCAATCGGTGAAGTTTTACCTGTCATATTAACTACATCCACCAAATCAGCTGAAGGCTGAATTGATACGCCAGTTCGAGATGGTGCCGATGATGCTGACTTCTGAATATTGTTAACCGATGACGGACGAACGACATCCATGAATCTGCCCGTCGGGCGTCTGGTAATTACTGGGGAGGTTTTATTTTCTTTTGGCGTCGAATCTGGGGTTTGATCAAGTGTGCTACTAGGCGCAACAGTAGCGGCGGGTGCAGAAATGATCTCAGGTTTTTCAACCAGACTATCCTGAGGAGATTGCTGTTCTACTTTAGACTCGACGCTTGACGCTGAAGTGGTTGAACTAGGAGAAGGCGCATCTAAAGCAGGAGCAAAAGGCGTAACTGGCGGCGCAAAACTTGAGCCAACAGTACTAGTTTCTATGGTTTTTTTCTCCTCAATAGAAGGTGTTTCGACGTCATGCTTTACTTCGGCATCCACTGAATTCTTTTCTTGCTGCTTACTCATTAGAGAATTAACCGCTCTATCTAACTCATCAAAATCAATATCTGTCATATGCCCCCTATTTTTTAACCTTTATGCGCCTTTGAAATTATCTCCTTAAATTGATATGCGTCTAAGCTTGCCGCCCCCACTAATAAACCATCAAGTTCGTCAATTGCCAAGTAGTCTGCGGCGCTCGCTGGCGTAATACTGCCTCCGTACAAAATGCGCACTGATTCTGCCGCCTTTTTGCCATATAGATGGGAAATATGTCGCCGAATCATTTGTGTAGCTTTTTTTACATCAATCGTCTTAGCATTATCACCAGTACCAATTGCCCAAACCGGCTCATAAGCCACAACCACTTCGCCAAGCTCTTCCGCTGTGACATTTGCCAATCCACTAGTCAGCTGATCCGCCAAAACATCTTTTGTTTCGCCAAGCGTTCGCTCTTGAATAGTCTCGCCAATACACAGGACTGGACGTATCCGATTACGAATCGCCGCCTGAACTTTCAACCTAATATCCTTCTCGCTCTCAATAAAAATATATCGTCTTTCTGAATGTCCAATTAGAGCATAATCAGCAATTCCTCGAAGATGCGCCACCGGAGTCTCGCCAGTGTAAGCCCCGGAGTCTCGCCAATAGCAATTTTGGGCTGCCAATTTAGCAATCCGCCGGTTGACCTGCAAACTTAAACTCTGCAACGTCAAAATTGTAGGCGCCAACACTACTTCAACATCCCGATGAGACGGCAGCGTATTCATTAGCTTATGCAAATATAAGCTTGCCTCATGCATATTGAAGTTCATTTTCCAGTTACCGATAATTAACTTTTTTCTCATGAGATAATCCTTATGCTTAGTTTATCACCTCATGCCGTATGAGTCTAGTAAACTTTCAATTCCGGGCAATTTTTTACCAGCCATCAAGGCCATACTAGCACCACCACCAGTGGAAACGTGCGTAAAGCTAGCCCCATCATGACCATCCCACTTCAATATAAAATCCGCCGTATCCCCGCCACCAACAATTGAAGTCGCCTCATTATTCTGGGCAATCGCTAGGGCAGCTCGCGCTGAACCAATCGCAAAATTATCAATTTCTGCATATCCCAGCGGCCCATTCCAAATAACAGTTTTGGCGTCCGCTAATATTTTTGTAAAAGTCTCAATCGTCTGACTGCCAATATCAAGTGCCATATCATCACCTTTTATGTGATCAACACTAACTTCTCGTCTGTGACAATCTTTAGAAATCTCTGGCGCCACCGCCACGTCCATTGGTAAAACCAAAAACTTATCGACATTCTCGGCACCAACTTTAGCGGCTGCCAGGTCATAGATTTCCGATACAATCTTCTCCATTCCCGACTCAAAAACACTCTTGCCAATATTTACACCACGACAATGAAGAAACGTATTTGACATTGCGCCGCCTATTAAAATTCGGTCAGCTTTTTTTATCAAGCGCTTTATCAGAGAAATTTTGTCGCTTACTTTTGCACCGCCGATAATTGCCACCAGCGGATGCTTAGGACTACTCATCGCTTTAGTTATCGTTATGTATTCTTTCTCGAGCAATAAACCTGCTAACCCTGGCACGCAAAGAGAAATGGCATGCGTGCTCGCGTGCGCTCGATGCGCCACCGCAAATCCATCCTGCACAAAATAATCCGCCCGGACTGCTCGCTGAATTGACTTAGCAAACACCAAATCATCCGCCTCTTCTTCGTCATAAAAACGCAGATTTTCCAACATAATGACACTGCCTAGTGCCGCACGACGGACAGTCTGGCGAACTGATTCGCCTACACAATCGCCCAGCAGCTTCACCGGACTACCCAGCAATTTAGACAGACGATCCGCTACAACCTTCAGGCTAAGTTTAGGATCCCTACCCTTTGGCCGCCCCAAATGAGACATGATAATAATCTTACAATTCTGCTCCAGAAGATAGCGTAGGGTGGGCAGAGAAGCACGAATTCTTAGGTCATCAGAAATTTGACCACGCTTTGTTAGCGGAACGTTATAATCCGATCGCAGAAGAATAGTCTTGCCGCGTAAATCAACATCGCGAATCGTTTGCTTTGGAAATTTTCTGCCCACCCAATTTTTCCTTATGACAATGTTTTAACTTGGATATTGTCAGTTCGTCCCGGCTCTGGGTGGTGACCACTAACCAACACAACCGTAACTGGGTCTTTGCCAAAATAGCCTTCCTGCTTCAGCTCTTCAGCCAGCTTAATGGCTGCGTCCGTATTGTTTGGTCGAACATAAGGACGAGAGGCGTAACTTAACGCTAACTTTTGTGCAGTTTTAACATTTTCAGTCACACAAACAATTGGCAAATTAGGACGATATGCACCAACATTTGCGGCAGTTGCCCCAGTATTGGTTTCTGCGATAATAGCTCGTGCTTTAATTCTTCTTGCTAATTGTGCTGCTGTGTAGCTTAAAATTGCGTCAGTCTTCTCGCGCATTTCAGCCTTTTCTACCAGCATCACTTCGCTATGTTCTTGGGTGTAAATAATCGTCTTTCGCATTGCTTGGACGGTTTCAATAGGATATTTACCATTGGCAGTTTCATCAGACAACATAACTACGTCTGCGCCCTGAATAACAGCATTCGCCACATCGCTTACTTCGGCACGGCTTGGCTCTGGATTATCAACCATACTACCCATCATTTGTGTAGCAACAATAACCAACTTACAATATTTACGACATAGAGCGATAATCCGACGCTGCATAACTGGCACTATTTCCGCACCAGCCTCCACCGCCAAGTCACCGCGCGCCACCATTACGCCGTCACTAGCCTTAACAATTTCTTCCAAGTTCTCTGGATCAACAGCGGACTTGGTTTCAATCTTAGCAATAATATCAGCAGTTGAGCCTAGCTCTACCAACCGACGGCGCAAATCGATAATATCATCAGCTTTCTGCACGAAGCTCAGCGCCACATAGTCAAAGTCCTGACCTGCAGCCCATTCCAAATCAGCAATATCTTTCGGTGTTAAAATATCACCGCCAAAATCCGTGTCCGGCAAGTTAAGCCCCTTACGACTCATCAAAAAGCCATCATTCTGAACCTCAACGCGGATTGCAGTTGGACTAACAATTTCGCGCACAATCGTCTTAATCTTACCGTCAAACATATAGAGCGGTTCATCGACTTTCATCTTTTCTGCCAAATTGTACTGCACCGGCAGATTAAAGCTGCCGTCGTGCTCGGTAATTTCCGAATCCAAAACTAGCATATCGCCAGCCTTAACGTTCAGCATATTATCCTTTAAGACGCCTAAGCGGATTTTTGGACCTTGCAAATCTTGCAGAATTGCTACTGGCTTACCGAGCTGCTCACTAGCAGTACGCACCCAGTTGATTTGCTCAATTCGCTCTTCATTCGCACCGTGACTAAAATTCATGCGAATACCGTTAACACCAGCATCAAGTAGCTGATAGACCTTTTCCTGGCTGAACGTTGCTGGCCCAATTGTTGCTAATATTTTTGTTCGTTTAAATATATTCTCGCTCATTTTTAAAATTATATCACGAAATAACAGTGATGGGGAAATATATACAAAGTCCATAGGAAAAATGAGCCAGTTTATAGACTTGGCTCAGGTCTTTAGATCAGATCGGCCGCTAGAGGCTACCCGATCCTACAGGTTCTGATGTATCCGACGTCCGCACAGCTAATGGTGGCTGCACCTTGTCTAGTGCTCCAGTTGGAGCTAAGAGTTTGCCCCCATTTCTGAGTGCTGCCACCGCAACCAACAAAAGCTCTCCAGCGACGACCTTGGGTGTCGTAAGAGTACCTATTGGTGTTGCCGCTACCGCTACGGGTAGCCCATCCATCTCGGCCACCATCAACGTCTATCCAGACGCCGACGACAGACGATGTTGCACAGGTTACATAGCCGCTCGCGGCTTCGGCAGGGTTGCTGATTGCGAAGACACTACCAGCCGCAACAATAACAGCTGCAGCCAGTACAGCAAAAATCTTTCGCATGAGATATGCCTTCCTGTAGTTGTCGTCATGAAACGGATTTGCTCCACGACCAGTACTATTATATCACACAAGGCAAACTATGCAAATATACTGCTAGGTTTGGCATAATCTAAGATTCTTTCATGTCGCGAATTGGACTGCGACGCATGTTGCATATTAATGGCAACATAGCACTAAACAATCCAGTGAGAATACACGTACTTACAATAAAGATTATCTGTCGCATATCCACGGCTATAAGTCGTATTGCCCTATTTGAATTAATAGAACCAAAGCTATATTGCGCCTGTGCCGTAAGCTGTGGTGCAAATTGCTTATCCAGGAGATATGCACCGATAAAGCCGATAGCAAGAGCGAACACAGCTACTAATATAGATATAATTATCGTATATAGTATATATATCGACACGATATCAATACGATTAAAGCCAATAGCACGAAATACCGCCGTCTCATGTCTATCATCCACAATTGTACGACTGATAGTAATCCACATAATAAGCGCAGCCAATACTATAACTACCAGCATAGCATAGATCGACCACTGCTTAAATATATTCTGCATATCATCCAAAGCAACGCTATTACTAAATGCCAAATTAGATTGATATAAACGACCAATCGGCTTACAAGAATTATCATACTGGACAGTACAGCCCTGCTCATCTATAAACTTTTGCGCATCACTGGCATTTGCAAACTCAACAAAACGATGTTTATTATCCTCATTGCCCATAATATAAAGTGGCTCATACGTAAATAAATCAGCATAATCGGCTTTATTGGGTAGCTTATCGTATAGTGAGCGCGGTATAACCTGCCCAACACCTTCCGTGCGTAATACTTCAGAAATCATATCGTTAGTAGTGCGAGCCTTCTCGCGCTGCTGTTTCTGTTCTGGATTTAGCACTTCACTATCGCCAGGAGACATACCAACCACTTTAAAAGTAATAAACTTGCTTACAGCAGTTGTTTCTTTACCAAATCTTGCATCAAACAACTCTTGGTTTGTCGCCTGCTTCTTCTCCTCTGTTGTACGTTTATCGCTTATTACAGAAGCATTTTCACATGTCGCAGGATTGGGTAGTCCATACAAAAGGCTTGGCTTTTTATAGTCCTTGTTATTTTGATTTGCTGCGATCTCTTTATTTTGCTGCAAGGTCCGCTGTATCAGCTCCAGCGAGGCGCTATTTCGGTAACACATTTTAAAACTCAAGTTAGTTATATTGTCACGGATATTTTTAAGGCGCTCAAATTTAGCCTCAGCACTCGCACTTGCCGGTAATTTTTCCAGCTTCAGTAAACGCTCAATAACATTTTGCGGCAATATTATAGGTAAACTCGACCCGTCAGGCTTCCAGCCAGCATTGTTAGGAAGCATAATATTATCTGTAATTTCAGGTGGTGCAATAACAATACTTGAGCTATTTACAGGAGGATTTTCATAATTAGCATTCACCTCCGCTTCATCTGAAGTGTCAAAGAACAACTCTTTACCATCAATAAGAGGTGCTAGCGCTGAGCCTTTTTTGACACTATAAAATTCTTCAGTAAAAAATTTAATAGCACCATATCCCTTAGCTAAACGAGAGAGTTTTGCATCGTCAAAAGCCGGCATGGTGCTATATTTCTCTTTTAGTAATTGAGCGGTAATACCGTTTTGGTCATTAATAGATAGCTGCACAGTACCGTCAGCAGACTGTGAATACGGCGGCCGATCATTGATATAGGAATATTCCAGATTAAGTCGCTTTGCCTCGGTAGCTTTTTGTGAAACGAGTAGCTCATAGCGTTTTTTAGCCTCGGCAATAAGATTAGGGTCACGAATAGTCTTATAAAACCCATCGACATTTGATGGTGCGTTAGTGACACTTACGATGTAACGACTAGTCAACCCCTCTTTACGAAACGAATCAATACCACGAAAGAGACCGTTAGCAATCAGGGAAGCTGAAATAAGGACGCCGAACAACATACTCGCCAACAATACCGTAATAAATGTACGTATTTTACGAGCGCGTAATTTTGTATAAGTCAACAGTACTATATCGGCTAGCCTAATCACACAATCTCCCATCTTTTAGGGCAATGACACGATCAGCCTGGGCTGCAATTTCATTATCGTGCGTAGCAATAATAATCGCTGCATGATATTGCTCTCGAATTTGCTGGAATAAACTAATAATATCGCGACTATTAGTAGAATCCAGATTGCCAGTTGGTTCATCCGCCAGAATAATAGCCGGCTTATTAAGCAAAGCTCTGGCAATAGCAGCGCGCTGAATCTGTCCACCGGAAAGTTCGTGAGGGCGGTGACTTAGTCGATCATACAGACCAACTTGTCGAGCTAATGATTCAATACGTAGCTTGCGCTCCGCCCGCCCCATGCGCTGAGGCATTGAAGCGACTTCAATATTACGGCGCAACGTCAAAAAAGGCTGCAGATAAAACGATTGAAAAACAAATCCAATTGTCTGGTTGCGAAACTTAGATAGTTGACGATCATTCATACTGGAAACGTTTTTCCCTCCTACAACAATCTCACCAGACGTAGGCTTATCTAATCCACCAAGTAAATGCAGTAAAGTGCTTTTACCACTACCGCTTGGACCAACAAGAGCCACAAATTCACCTTCGTGAATGTCTACTGAAACATCATCGATAGCTCTAATTATTTGCTTGCCAACTTTATACTTCTTGATTACATTCGTAGCCCTGATGGCGATCGGTCTGAAATCAAGGTTATCAATCTTATCAGCCTGCGCAACTAGAACACCCGTATTATTACATTCCATATAAAATTACCATTAGCATTATTATAGCCGATAGCTATCCGTACGGTCAACATAACAGCATAAACTAGCCTACCCATTTCCTTAATGCTAGAATATAAATATTATGCCAGAAATAGATAAATATATTATCTCAAAAATTTTGTTCTTTATTTTCGGATCAACTACTGTAATTATTTTCTTTTTATTCTATACGGGAGTATTTGTAAATATCGTTGGGTCTATAGAAGCTGCAATTACGATATATTGCATAAACACCGCCCTGCTAATACCCGTAACAATCTGGTATGCAATCGAGCGCTCACATAAAACAAAATATAAGGAGAGCGATATACTTGAAGCCTACTCTGAAATGATATCTCGGACTGACAATGAGTACGCCACCAAAGAAACCACGAAGCACGACAATGAAAAAAGCTCGCCACAATAAGCAAGCTACTTCAAACGTTCTTTATGGTGAGCCTACCAATATAAAAGTGGAACTCCTTTTTCGCGATTTGTTTGCGCTGCGAGATCGCTTCAAGGAGCTGGGTATGGTCATTAAAAATGGCGAGGTGTATTTGCCAGATTTGGAGGAGCACGATGTTTAATCTACGAAAATCGAACTCAAAACTCTACGACCAAAACACTTTTGACGACCAGTTCATGCGCGACTTGCGAAAAGCCCGAAAAAGCATTATCATCGAAAGTCCGTTTCTCAGAACTGCCCGAGTCGAAAGATTTATTCCAATATTTCATCGTCTCAAAAAGCGTAGTGTGAAAATATTGCTTAACACAAAACCACTTGAAGAACACGATGAAATGTACAAACTACAAGCCCAAAAATCTCTAAGTTTACTACAATCAATAGGTGTCGAAGTACTTTTTACAGTCAAACATCACCGCAAATTAGCCATCATCGACAGAGAAATTATTTACGAAGGCAGCCTAAACATTTTATCATATCGCGACAGCTGTGAGATAATGAGAAGGACAACATCTGCGCTTGAGGCGGAAATGTTGATAGATTTTATCGGCTTAAATAAATTTATGGAGGTGAAATAATTATGAACGACGAAGATACAATCAAGAATCTTCACCTGTACGAAGACGAAGAAACAATTCAGAAAACGATCCACTACCTGGAGCTTCACGACCCGGAAAACGCTAATCGCGAATACGCAGTCGGATTTCTGAAATTCATGCAGCGATTTGCGCATGTTGCCAGCAAGAATGAGGGGTTTGATTTTGAGGGGTTTTTGGAAAAGTATAAGAAGTCTTCAAATTCTTAATGCTCAGTAATGCTTAGCTAGAGAGTAGGTTCTTAATTTTTACCTTTATATTAGCATATACTGTTGTCAACCTGTCCTTAGCATCTTGGGTAAGTCTTGACGTATGCATAATCGCATTGCGGATCGGCGTGAAAGCTTTTTCGTCGTTAGTGAGGTAATCTGGATATCCATCACCACTTCTGGAAGGGTCTGCTACAGAGGCTAGGTGCGCTAGATCAAGATAGAACAGATCCTCGTCTCTGCTCCGTATGTCGATTGCAATGTTACCGATCCTTTTGTCTTTTTTCTCGCAATCCCTCCATTTTTTAATCTCACGAATAGCTTTTTTCTTAGCCTCTGAACTTTCATCAAGAATAATAGATTTATGTTCTATTAACCTCCGAACAAGATTCTCTGATATAAAACACTCTGTGTATGATTGGAGATTGAATGTAGCATCCTCCTCTAGTTCATTTATCCATTTTCTTACTCTTGTGGCAGGCTCCGAAATATCCGGTAGGTCTGACTTATATTCATTTGCCGTCTCATTATATAATTTCTTTGAGGCGCGCTCCTTCTGTGAAAAACGCGGGTTATCATTATCTCCATCTTGCTTGATCTCAATACGCCACTTATCCCATTGGTCAATTATAGATTGAACAACCGGCTTTATATCTGCAAGCAACTCAAGAAATAGCGCATCGTCAGACACTATCCCTTCACGACTACTAGTAAATCTATCAACCTCGTCTCCATCAAGGCCGTTATAGTGAATCTGTCCATACAGATAGCTCTCTGGTATTCTTGCACTTTGAACATGCTTTAATATATCTCGCTCGCGAAGCCGGCCATTAACGAACAAGTCTACTCCAACTTTTTCTCCGGTTCCTAGTATATTTAGGTCTTTTGGTTTTTTGACCGAGGCTATGAAGCCACTAATGTTCTTGTTGAGCCTGACACTCTCTGTACGAGAGGCTAATGTTGAAAGGGTATAGATAAGCGAATCCTGACTTTTATTTATTGGCCACAAAAATTGAGTCCTATCGGTTAAATCCTTTATATCGCCTAGGTTTATTTCATTGCCATCGACATAAATTTTGAAACTCTCATCAACGAGAGAGAAACGGAAGTATAGCGCGATGGCTTTTCGTATGTTTTCTAATGTGTTAACTATACCGCCCTTAAGATTAACGAACTTAATAATAGTTCCGTGCTCCATTCCGTCTAGCAACTTCATATCTTCACTAGAAAGCGCTCCTAACTTGTAGGATTCATGATCTTTGTCGTCCTGTATAGCTTCATCTAACTCACCATTGTCTATCACTCCGCCGGTGGCTGATTCGCCAGCTTTTTTCGTCACAATAATGATACGATTGGCACACGAAAGGAGGGCCAATTTCCCAATCCCTTTTCTGCCTATATACGGGCGACCTTTTCGTGAATTTGACCCATTTGCCCGTTTTGAGTAGCCAATCCTTAAAAACTTGCCGCTAAAATCAGATACAGACATACCGTCGCCGTCATCAATAACGAGCATTTCTGATTTTTCTCTATTTATGATAATTTTGACATTGTCGGCATCTGCGTCCCAAGAGTTGGATATAGCCTCGCCTAATATTGTTATAAAATTTCGATAAAGATTTCTACCTAGACTATTTAGCACTGCTAAAGATATATTGAAAGTAAATCGACTATCTTTTTCGTCGTTCATAGTTTTATATTCTCCAAATGTTCATTAATAGACATGCCAATAATCTTCCCTAAATCAACTGGTACAGCATTGCCTATATGCCTACTGATTGTGCCGATTGAAACATTGTTAACATCTTCGAAAAATTTATAATCTCTTGGGAAGGTCTGGAGCAACGCGCCCTCTCTGAGAGATATCGCTCTATCTTGTTCAGGATGACCGTAACGACCGGTGCCGAATGAATAAAATTGCGTTGTAACGGTCGGCGAAGGTTTATCCCACTCCATACGGCCATATACGCTGCCGAATGACTTGCCAGACGGCTTTTTGTAGCATTCTGGCAGTAGAGATTCGTCCCAGTCTCGCCATGTACCACCTGGTTTTGACTGCTTGATTCTCTTAAGATTTATCTCAGTTAATCCGGCGCTTCTGTGAAGAGGGTCGCTTTCATCTACCTGTCCTTGAGATATCACAGGCAGCCCTGATAATACATCTCTGACTGTGAGCTTTTTCTCTATGGAGGCTTCTGGGATTAACTGAATATCGCCGTGTTTTGATGCTAATAGAACAAGCCGGCGACGTTTTTGTGGTAATCCGTATTTGCTGCAGTCAACTATTTTGTAGCTTGTGTGATAGCCTAGCTCGTCTAGTTTATCCAGAAAATCTTCGAATATGTCGTACTTATGAAGCTCTGGCACATTTTCCATAGATACAATGTCCGGCTTTATGTCTTCAATATACTGAGCAAACGACCTCAGTAGGTTCCAGCGGACATCCGTCTTGGTGTCTATACTTTTACGATATTTGTTGGCGTGACGCGAAAATCTCTGACAAGGTGCACAGCCGACTAAGACCTTAATGTCAGCTTTTCCGAACATATTATTAACATCTGAACTTGGCAATTTCGACACATCCGCTTCAATAAATTTTGTATGATTATTTTCTTCGTAAGCGTATCGGCACGTTGCATCATTGTCTATACCAGCAACGACATCCAAGCCGGCTTTTTTTAGTCCGCAAGTTAACCCACCTACGCCGCAAAATAAGTCTACGACGGCAACGTTATTGTTCATGTTTATAGTATAGCAACATATACCTCTTGCGCCTAGCCAAAGTCTCAGATTTCATCTATCATCGGCTCCACCTTAATCTGCGATTTTTTCTTTGTTCGTCCGTTGGCTTTGGTGGTTTTTCTTGATACAGTTCTGCCAACCTTTTTTCGCTCAAAAGTCTCTTCTCGCTTCTTAGCAAACTCCTTTCGTGAATGTTTAATAATTTCATCTCGCACCATCTCATTACCTTCGTTTTCTAGCAGTAAAGTCTGCCCAGATAGTGGTTCTTGCGCGTGCACCGCTGCCAGTCGAGCGTAGTAATTATACGCTGGCAGATTGCTGATTTCGCCTGGCTCAATATACGGGCTAAACATCGGCAGCAAGCGCTGTTCATCCTGCGGGTTTCCAGTTCGGAAGCAGATAATTGTGCCGACATTTGCCAAAATTATATTCACCGTTTGCTGGTCGCTTTGCTGCGAAGTGGACTGCTCAGCCATAATCATAAAGACGTGATATTTGCGGCTCTCGGATAGCATTTGCACAAATGACGTCGTGGCGAAATTCTGAAACTCATCGACATACAAGTAGAACGTCCGCCGCTCCGCCTGTTTGATGCGGGCGCGACGGAGACTTGCGAGCTGGAGCTTCGCAAGTACGGTGATTCCAAATAGCTCAGATGTGTCTTCGCCGAGCAAACCTTTGGACAAATTGCAAATAAGTATTTTCCCCGAGTTGATAATATCGTCAAAGTCAATCGTCGATTTTGGTTGCTCGAGAATTTGTCGAGCTGATGCCGAAAATAAAAACCGCCCAATTTTCGCCGTAATTCCCGCCGACATTTTCACTTTCTGCATGTCGCCAGCTTTACCAAACTCGTTTTTCCAGAAATTTATCAAGTTTGTATCGTCAAGATTTTTGACAACACCGCGGCGATATTTCGGGTCATTTAGCAAATCAAACACAGTGAAAAGCGTGGGATTTTCCTGCGTGAGTGCGGTTTGAATGGTGTTGCGCAAAATGTATTCGATACGATGCCCACCCGAGTCCTCGTCGC
>ERZ772945.297-NODE-297-length-41220-cov-4.162638_pt1 | contig 41220 bp, 38 predicted proteins | sample MGYA00511681_ERZ772945 | MGnify/ENA primary metagenome ERZ772945 (study PRJEB29015, sample SAMEA2737943) | human oral metagenome | biome: human oral; feature: human-associated habitat; material: dental | place: China | collected 2143 ...
ATGCGTCATGCGGACGGCGGACGACGTCTTGTTGATGTGCTGGCCGCCTGCGCCCGATGCGCGGTACGTATCGACGCGCACGTCCGACATATTGATGTCGACTTCGACGGCATCGTCGATCTCCGGCATGATGTCGCATGCCGAAAACGACGTATGGCGACGTGCATTGGCATCAAACGGCGAAATGCGCACGAGGCGGTGGATGCCCTTTTCCGACTTCAAGAAGCCGTAGGCATTGTGCCCTTTGATGAAGATCGTCGCGCTCTTGCCCCCCGCCTCATCACCTGGCAGGAGATCCGCCGTCTCGACGGCAAAACCGTGGCGTTCCGCCCATCGGCCATACATACGCAGAAGCATCTGCGTCCAGTCCTGCGCCTCCGTTCCGCCCGCCCCCGCGTGGAGCGTCAGAATCGCGTTGTTCGCATCGTACGGCCCTGAGAGCAGCACTTCAAGCTGCAGGGACTCGAGCCCGCCAGCGACCGCATCGAGGTCGGCTTTTACATCCTCCTCCATGCTTTCGTCGCCTTCCTCCATGCCCATCTCCCAAAGCGTCTGCGCGTCCTCAAACTTCGCGCGAAGCCCTTTGTATTTATCGACGCTGATCTTGACGTCGTTTAGTTCCTGATTGATCTTCTGCGCCGCTTCCGCATCGTCCCAAAAGGTGGGTTCGCCCATCTTGTACTCAAGTTCGGCGATCTTCTCCTCCTTCGCGGGGACTTCGAGCGAGATCTCCATCTGACCGAGCTTTTCGTTTAGCTCGCTGAGGCGGGGCTTTAGTTCTTCTAGCATCTTATTCCTTTCCGTAGGGGGTGTGCATGCCGCATCTCATGCGTTTTTTCCACAGCAATTCTTGTACTTCTTGCCGCTGCCGCAGGGGCAAGGATCGTTCCGTCCGACTTTCTTGCTCACAGCCTGCTTCGGCTTCTTCGCCTCAGCCGCACTGACTGTATCGCCATGCGAAGCCTGTGCCGTCTTGAGGTGATCTTCGATCTGCGATTTCTGCTTGCGGATCGCTTCCTCGGCACGCGCGCGTTCCGCTGCCGCATTCTCTGCCGCCTGCTCCGGCGTCACGATGCTCACATGATAGATGAGCGACGCAATCTGATCCTGGATCGCCGCCTCCATCTCCTCGAACATATCGAGCGCCTCGATCTTGTACTCGACAAGCGGATTGCGCTGGCCATAGGCACGCAGGTTGATGCCGTCGCGCAGCATATCCATACGATCCAAATGTTCCATCCACTTGCTGTCGACGACGCGAAGCATGACGACCTTCTCCAGCTCGCGCATATTCTCTTCGCCGAAGAGCGCCTCGCGCTGCCGATAGCCCTCTTCCGCGATCCCTTCGAGTGTTTCCTTGAGGTCATCGCGGCTCATCGCGGCAAGCTCTTCCTTCTTGAGCTTGCCTTCAGGTGCGTATATCTTCTCCGCGTCCTCGATGAGTCCGTCGAGCTGCCATTCCTCTGGGTATAGATCGGCGCTCGCGTACTGGTTCATCTCCGTCTTGATGATGTGGTTGACCATGCCGATGATGTTCTCGCGCAGGTTGTCGCCGAGGAGGATCTTGCGCCGTTCGCCGTATATGACTTCGCGCTGCTGGTTCATGACATCATCGTATTCGAGGACGTGCTTGCGGATGTCGAAGTTCCGCGCCTCGACCTTCTTCTGCGCGTGCTCGATGGAGTTCGTGATGATCTTGTGCTCGATCGGCTCATCCTCTTCCATGCCGAGGTGATCCATGATTTTCGCGATGCGCTCCGAGGCGAAGAGACGCAGGAGGTCGTCTTCGAGCGAAAGGTAAAAGCGCGATTCGCCGGGATCGCCTTGGCGTCCCGAACGACCGCGGAGCTGATTATCGATACGCCGCGACTCGTGGCGCTCCGTACCGATGATGAAGAGCCCGCCGAGCTCCGCGACGCCTTCGCCGAGCTTGATATCCGTGCCGCGTCCTGCCATGTTTGTCGCGATCGTGACGGCCCCCATCTGACCGGCATTCGCAATGATCTCCGCTTCTTTCTCGTGGAACTTCGCGTTGAGCACACTATGCGGTATTCCGTGGCGCTTCAAAATCGCGCTGAGCTCTTCCGACTGCGTGATCGACGTCGTGCCGATGAGCACGGGCTGCCCTTTCGCATAAAGCTCTTCGACGGCAAAGCCGACAGCCTTGTACTTCGCGCGCTTCGTCTTAAAGATAAGATCAGGGTGATCGATGCGCTTCACAGGCTTGTTCGTCGGCACCACGATGACGGGCAGGTTATATATCTTGATGAACTCGTCCTCTTCCGTCTTTGCCGTGCCCGTCATGCCCGCGAGCTTGTCGTACATGCGGAAGTAGTTTTGGAACGTGATCGTCGCGAGCGTCTGCGATTCACGCTGAATCTTGACGCCCTCCTTCGCCTCAATCGCCTGATGTAGGCCGTCCGAGTACCGACGGCCTTCCATGAGACGCCCCGTGAACTCATCAACAATGACGATCTCATCGCCCCTGACGACATAGTCGCGGTCGCGCTTCATGAGTGCCTTTGCGCGGAGCGCTGCCGTGAAGCAATGCGAGAGTTCGATGTTCTCGGGTGCGTAGAGGTTCGTGATGCCGAGAAGTTTCTCGATCTTCGGCACGACCTCGTCGACCGGCGCGACCGTCTTCTGCTTCTCGTCGACCTTGTAGTCGATATTCTCCTTCAGCCCCGCGACGGCACGCGCCATGACGGCGTACATATCCGTTGACTTCGCGCCGGGTCCTGAGATGATGAGCGGCGTACGCGCCTCGTCGATGAGGATCGAATCGACCTCATCGACGATCGCATAGTGAAGGTGACGCTGCACCATCTGATCCGCGGAAATGACCATGTTGTCACGCAGGTAGTCAAAGCCGAACTCGTTATTCGTACCGAACGTGACATCGCGGCTGTATGCGAACTTGCGCTCAGGAAAGTCCATATCGTGCACGACAAGGCCGACCGTAAGCCCGAGGTACGTGTAGAGCTTCCCCATCTCCTCGCTGTCGCGCCTTGCGAGGTAGTCATTGACCGTGATGATGTGGACGCCCTTGCCCATCAGTGCATTGAGGTAGACGGGAAGCGTCGCGACGAGCGTCTTGCCTTCGCCTGTCCGCATTTCGGCGATCTTCCCCTCGTGCAGGCACATGCCGCCGATCAGCTGTACATCGAAATGGCGCATGCCGAGCACGCGGCGCGATCCCTCGCGCACGACGGCGAATGCCTCCGGCAGAATATCTTCAAGCGTCTCGCCGTTTTCCAAGCGTTCGCGAAAGAGCTGCGTCTGCCCCGTGAGCTTGTCGTCTGTCATGCCTTCGTACTTCGGCTCAAGCGCGTTGATCGTCTCGACGACTTTACGGTAGCGCGCAATTTCCTTATCGTTATTGTCACCCAAGAATCGCTTGATGAATCCCAGCAAACAAATCAACTCCTACTTTTATCTATAATATATGGATCCGTCCGTTTATTCATCGTTACCATATTAGCAGACCACCCTATGGAAGTCAATGCAGCGGCAAAGCGAGGGCACGTCACTTCGCCCCCGTCACTTTGATGTTCGCAATGCCGAAATACTTACAGAGGCCGTCCTTCGTCACGCCATTATCAAAATCGACGAAAAAAACATGGCGAAGCGCGCGGTTCTTGCGCCTGATCGGCTCCATGCAGGCGATAGGGTTCCCCGAAGCTGCCGCCCGCTCGACGATCGCGAGACGCGCGGCGTTTGCTTCGTCCATCTCGTGCGTGATGACGAGCGCTGCGGCCATCGTAAAGGTGCCGAGCGCGCCTCCCGCCGTGACGAGCAGCTTCCGTCCGCGTGCAGCGATCGGCGCCGCGACGACAGGGTCGCGCAGGACAGCGAGCACCGCGATGAGAATCATGACCGTCGAGCTGAATGTCGCGCGTGCGGGGAATGTCGGCGCAGCAATCATGACGAAATTGTTGAAAAGCGCGAGCGCAATGAGCCTGGAAGCGTATTTCGCCACAGGGAACCGCGCAAGCACGGCACACCTTGGCACAGGGGCAAGCGCACGGATGCGCGCCTTCTGGAGCCCGAGCCTTTCCTTCCCCCACGAATAGAAAAGGAAAATCGCGAGCCAGTAGATCGCCATCTCCTCAAAGCCATGCATTATATTATTGAAGTGATCGATCGTCTTCGGCTTGTCCAGTCCAAGTGGCACGAGAACATGCCCAACGAGAAAATCGCGGAGCGCCCACGCGACGAAGCCGCCGTTGAAGTACGAAACGACGAGAAACGCGACGAATGCCGCGAGAAGGAAGCGTCCGATCCCGTGCTTTCTTTCCGACGGTGTCCCCACTTCCTCCCCTGCCATACGCAGGCGATAAAGGCGCCACGCGAGAATGAGCAGCAAGATAGCGGGAAGTATATAGAGCACCATCTCGCCGTTTCCCGCAAACTGGTTGCCGATATGCGTCAGGATCCCCTTTCCGCTTCCCTGCGCATCGTAGCGCACGAAATTGCCAGGTGCGCCGATGAGGCCAATAAGGCCGAGGAGCGCGCCGAGCGCACCTGCCGGCATCCATGGCATCATCGCGCCCTTGCGGTACGCGTAAAAAGAAATGCCTGCCGAAACGACCACCGTCGTGACGGCAAGATTTTCGACCGACCAGCCCGCGACGATGCCGAGCAAGAATAGCGGAACGGCGAAAATCCGGCGATGCGATAAAGTGCCTTCCTTGCCTGTACCGATCACCCGCAGGTGGACATTGTATGGCAGGAGAAAGAGCAGCACGGGAACGGCAGACCAAAGATAGACCGTCGAGCCGCTCTTCCATACGGCGACCTCGCCGAAATGTGGCAGGCAAAGCCATGTGAGGAGACCTGCTGCCGCGAAAATGCCTGGCTCGCGCCAAAACGCAGCACCGCGCCGCGCATGCATTGCCATGAGTACGACGAGCGCGAGGAATACGAGCGCATTCGCAAAATCGAACACGCTCTTGCCGAGCAAGAGGAACGTATCGAGGAAGAACACCGTCACCGCGCGCCCGCCGTGGAGCAAATAGTGACGGCAGACCGATTCGAGGACATCGCCAAACGAGGTGATATGCCGTGCCGTCATCCAAACCATCGAGTAGTCGTAGTCATCACGGTGAAGCGGCATCATCCTATTGAGTGCATAGAGCAGGGCGAATATCGAAAGCGCCACGACTGCCGTCTGCAGGCCTTTATGCCTTGTCATCGTTTTGTTCCTCTCCATTTCCTGTATCCGTCTCACGCTGAACAGGGCTCGCGTAGGTCACGCGCCGCCCGTCAAATGAATCGATGAGATAGACAGGACGGTGCTTGCTCTCCGTAAAGACGCGGCCCAAATACTCGCCGATGATGCCGAGCGACAGCAGCTGCACGCCGCCCAAGAACAGCATGATCGTCATGAGTGTCGGGTAGCCTGCCACGGGATCGCCGTAGAGCATCGCGCGCCCTGCGACGAAAATCATGTAGAGGATCGCAAGCAGCGAGACGAACAGACCAAAGAACGTCGTAAGGCGAAGCGGTGCCGTCGTAAACGACGTGAGCCCTTCGATTGCGAGATTGTAGAGCGCAAAGTAATTCCATGTCGTATGTCCGCCTGCGCGCGGCTGCACCTTAAAAGGGATCTCCTTCTTCCTGAAGCCGATCCACGTAAACATGCCTTTCGTGAATCGCTGGTTCTCACGCATGAGGCGAAGCGCCGCCACGCAGCGGGCATCGAGCAGGCGGAAGTCGCCGACGTCGCGCTGCACCTCATAGCGGCTCACGAGCTGCAGCAAGCGATAGAAGAAATTTGCCATCGTCCGCTTGAACCACGCCTCATCCGCGCGATCCGTGCGCTTCGCCGAAACGTCGTCATATCCCTTATGCCACCACTCGATGAGATTTGGAACAAGCTCCGGCGGGTGCTGGAGGTCGGCGTCCATGAGGATCACGGCATCGCCCTCGGCGTAGTCGAGACCTGCCATCATCGCCGCCTCTTTGCCGAAGTTGCGCGTAAAGCTCATATAAGAGACATGGCTGTCCGCACGGGCCAGTTCCTTGATCGCCGCGAGCGTTCCGTCCCGGCTTCCGTCATCGACGAAAAGGTACGTAAACGAGATGCCGTCAACGGTACGAAACACGCGCGATGTCTCGCGATAAAATTTTTCGATGACCTCCTGCTCATTGTAGCAAGGCACGATTATCGTAATTTTTTCCATGGTCATATTCCCTTTGTCTCATGGCCTGAATCCGATAACGCGCGGAAATTCACGGCTTCTGCCCCGATCTCTGCCAGCCGCTCCTTGATCTTTGTACTGCACACAGCGCAAAGCTCCGCCTCAAAATCATGTTCCCATGCACATTCGCGCGAAAGGCGCTCCGTGTCCGTGCCGGGATGGATCATGACCTCCGTCGTGCCCGCCGCAAGATCCATAATGATACGATCCATTTCCGATTCGCTGACCGCCTCGCCCGCAACGATGCCCGCAAAGTGGTCGGGGCAAGCGATGCCACGATGTTTTGCCGCGCGTGCCGCGCGTGCGGCGAGAAGGCTCAGCCCCATGCGCCCGACGAGCTGCCCGATGCCGCCGAATTCGCCAGCAAAGAGCGATGCGCGCGGCACGCGCATCGCGGGAATCCCGCTCTCCTTCATGAGGTCAAGCACCGCATCGAGTACGCCCGGCAGGACGTGAAGGTGCTGATGGCTGTCCGCATGCGTCAAGGAAAGCCCCGTCATCTCGATCTTTTCGAGCTGCGCACCGAGCTCCGCGCGCACTTCTTCCATGCGCACCTTGCCCATGAGAAATCGCTTGACAAATGTGCCATAATCCGCATAGAATACGCCTTCGTCCGTCACGAGTGACGGAATCACATCGGCTGCGAGGACGGGGTTCCCGTTGACGAGCGTAAAGTGGATGCCGACGCCGAGCGCGTGCAAGCGATGTGCGCGCACGACGGCATCCGCAAATGCTGCGCCACCCGCCATGAGCGTCGCTGACCGCAGGATTCCGTCCGTCACGCCCTCTTCCACGGCGCGGTTAATGCACACATGGCGTCCAAAATCGTCCGCATTCACTAAGATACGCTTCCATGCCAATGGTCTGTCCTCCTTTTCCACTGCAATAAAATATCGTTCTTTATTATATCACATATCGCAAGCAAAAAGCCGACAGCAAAAGGTTTTCCCTTTGCCGCCGGCTTCCATACCCATTTCACCTGCGTTTCGATGCCCTACTCGTTCGGCTCGATGAGACCGTAGTTTCCATCGGTACGGCGATAGACGACATTGACCTCCTCCGTCTCTGCATCACGGAACACGAAGAAATTGTGATTGAGGAGATTCATCTGCATGATCGCTTCCTGCACATCCATGGGCTTCACATGGAAGCGTTTCGTCTTGACGACGGCGTACTCGTCGCTCTCATCACGCTGATCGGAAAGAGGTCCGGCAGCGAGCGCCTCAGCCTTGAATCCTCCTTGGCGGAAGCGACGCTCAAGCTTCGTTTTCTGTTTGCGAATCTGGCGTTCGAGTTTCTCGACGACGAGATCGATCGACGTGTACATATCCATCGTCGCTTCCTCGCCGCGCAAAAGAACGCCGCCCTGCACGGGAACCGTGACCTCCACGATGTGACGCCCCTTATGCACCGTCAGCAGCACCGAGATTTCGCCGACTTTCTCGAAGTATTTCGTGACCTTTCCTACCCGCTTTTCCACGTACTCACGAAGCGAAGGAGTGATCTCGATGTTTTTGCCTCTTACAGTGAATGTTGCCATGCGACACATCCCCTTTCTTGTATTTTGAATTCCTTCTGAATTCTTTGGCCATATATACTTATTCGGCAAATTGCGCGCAAACCCTTCTTTTATTACGCAAAAAATCTGAAATCTTTCATGCTCATGCTCGAAATAGGGACCATATGAAAAGGGTGCCCGGCACGACCATGCCGAACACCCTTCGATTGGAGTAAAAACAACTTCAGCTATGCTTGACGACATTCGAAGCCTGTGGGCCACGCGCTCCTTCGACGATGTCGAACGTTACGTCCTGCCCTTCATTCAGGTTTTTGAATCCGTCCCCCTGAATAGCGGAGAAATGCACAAACACATCATCGCCGCCCGTGCGGGCAATAAAGCCATAGCCTTTTTCCGCACTGAACCATTTTACTTTGCCAACCATACAGACTCCTCCTAAAAAAGCTGCCCCGGCGAGGCCGTGGACCTCGCCTCCGAAGAAATCGGAAGAAACGATGCCCTACCGCATGCAAAAGCTCCATGCGATGAAACACTTCTTCTTGTTTAGATTGTAACAGGTCTACCTCAGAATGTCAATTAATCGTCTGACAAAATATTGCCGTTCCTGTAGAACACACGAATAATCATAGGACTTTCGACAGGAAAATGCGCGTGCGCTCTTCCCGCGGATGCTCGAACACATCCGCAGGCGCGCCCTGCTCCAGAATACGTCCGTCGTCTACGAAGAGAATCCGATCACCGACCTCGCGCGCAAACCCCATCTCGTGTGTCACAATGACCATCGTCATGCCGTCTTCGGCAAGCCTGCGCATGACGTCGAGCACTTCGCCGACCATCTCAGGATCGAGCGCCGATGTCGGCTCATCGAACAGCATGACTTTCGGCTTCATCGCGAGCGCACGCGCGATCGCGACACGCTGCTGCTGCCCGCCCGAAAGCTGCGGTGGATAGGCGGTCGCCTTGCCCTCGAGACCAACGTGTGCGAGAAGCTCCTGCGCCGTCTTTTCCGCCTCTGCCTTTTCGATGTGCCGTACCTTCATCGGTGCGAGCATGATATTGGCGAGAACCGTCATGTGTGGAAAGAGATTGAACCGCTGGAAGACCATGCCGACCTCCTCGCGCACCTTGTTGATGTTCGCCTCGCCATCCAGGACGATGCCATCGACGGCGACCGTCCCTGCTGTCGGCTCTTCGAGGTAGTTCATGCAGCGCAGCAGCGTGCTCTTGCCGGAGCCGGACGGGCCGATGATGACGACGACTTCCTTTTCCTTGACGGAAAGGTCGATTCCCTTTAGGACTTCAACCTCGCCAAACGACTTTTTGAGTCCCTCAATGCTTATCATCAGCGCGGAACCTCCTCTCCAAATACGCGACAAAGCGCGAAATCGTCAGCGTCATCACAAGGTAGATGATCGCGACGGAAATCCAAATTTCGAGCGATCCGTATGTCTTCGCGATGATGAGCTGGCCGCGGCGCGTAAGCTCCTCGAAGCCGATGACCGACACGAGCGAGGAATCTTTGAGGAGCGCGATGAACTCGTTGCCGAGCGGCGGAATGACGCGCTTGAACGCCTGCGGCACGATGATGTAGCGCATCGTCTGCCCCCATGTCATGCCAAGCGAACGACCTGCCTCCATCTGTCCTTCGTCGATGGACTGGATGCCCGCGCGGAAAATCTCTGCGACATACGCGCCGGAGTTGATGCCGCATGCACCGATTGCGGCGACAAATGGATCAACGCGCTGCCCTGTCACGACGGGAAGCGCAAAGTAGACGAGAAAGATCTGCACGAGCAGCGGCGTCCCGCGAAAGAAATCGATATAGACGGCGCTCGCAGCGCGAAAAATTCGGATGTTCGAAATGCGGGCAATGCCCACAAAGAGACCAATCACCATACCGAGCGCCACCGAAAGCACCGTGATTTTGATGGTGATGCCCGCCCCTAAGAGCAAGAGCGGGAACGAGCTAATCATCAGGTCGAGATTGAAATTCATGCCATCCACCTTGTCATCCCATTCAAATAAGAAAATCCCTGTTTATTATAGATTTCCCGTGGAATCCTGTCAATGCAGCTTTCTCCCTCTCCATCCGTCCCATCCGTCCCGCCCGTCCCGCAAAAGGAAAAAGCCTTCCCTGTTTCGGAAAGGCTTTTTCCTATGAACGGCCACTATGATGAGGGAGCGTCGTCCTAGAGACTTCCCTTCATCACTGCATTCGTCATCTCGATAACCTGATGCGCCTTGTCGATGGAAAGGCCGAGCGTGCGCATCATCTTGCTTGGGTTATGGAAGCCCATGCTGCTCTCTGCTGCGACCCAATCCCAGTACCACTGCGCTTCACGGAGTGTGAGGCGCGCTGCTGCAAGCTGCTCGTCCGTCGCGCCGGCATCCATCGCCGCCTTGACCGTAAGATGCGCCTTTGCGACCGTCTGGCCTGCGATGCGCTGAAGCTTGAACGTGTTGTCGCCGATGGTCTGGACGCGGGCCTTGAGCGTTTCCGCGCTCTCGTCGTGGCACTTCATGCACGATTCCTGCGTCGTGTGAAGCGGGTTCGTCATCCAGTGCGAGGTGTACTTCTGTCCGTCCTTGCGCATGTACGGCATATGGCAGTCCACGCAGGTGACGCCGGCATCGGCATGGACGCTGTCCGACCAAGCCTCGAAATCCGGATGCTGCGCCTTCAGCATCGGGGTCTTGCTGTCCGCATGAATCCAGTCCTGCTTGAATGCGCCGGCCTGTCCCGACTGGTAGAACTGGAACTCGCTCTCCGCGTCCAGCCCGTTGTCCCATGGATGGTTGACGCGCTTGTCCTCTGCCATGAAGTAGTACTCGTTGTGGCACTGCGTACACACATAGGCGCGCATTTCGTTATGCGAAGCCTTCGAGACGTCTACGCCGCGGCGTGCCATCGAGTCGATGAAGCCCTGCTGATAGACGCGTAGCTCCATCGTGTCGGGGTCGTGGCAGGTCGAGCAGCCGAACCACTGGTCGTCCTCTATCGGTGCCATGACTTCCTCGACGGGCTTGGAGGCATACTCCCAACCGCTCTGCTTGTAATAGACGTCGTACATGTACGAGCCCTTGCAGGTGATGCAGACCCCCTTCTGACCCGGCAGGCGCTTCGTCTCCTTGAAGTCCTCGCCCGCGTAGGTGTGCCCGCGGTCGTCGTCGTACTGCTTCGCGAAGGCATATCCCTTGAAGTTCTCAAGCATTTCGGGCTGCTCCTCCAAGTGCGAGTTGCCCTTCAGCGATCCGCCGTATCCCGTCGGGGACGGCAGCATCTCATTGTTTTTCATGAAGGAATTGTACTGCAGCGGGTACGCGTCCTTGTATGCTTCCTTTCCGATCTTCTTGTCATCCGGTATCTTCGCCAGCTTGACGGTCGAGTCGTTCGGAGCTGCGCCGATGCGAACCACGACGAAGCCGAAGAACAGGACGCAGACCGCTACGACAGCAGCGATGATTTTCTGTAGCTTACTCAACTTTGATCCCTCCCTCGAGATGGTTCGAACCATGCGCAATGCGGCTATGGCACTTCAAGCAGTCGCCACCCGTATCCATCGGCGTTCCGACGACCGCATGGACCTCGCCCATCGTCGCCTTGTGGCAGCGCAGGCAGTTGTCGTTTACGGTCTGGTGCCCATCCGCTGAAAGCTTGATGCGTGCCGGATAGTCGCGCAGCACCTCATGGTACGTGTCGAGCATGCCCGTCCGGCCTTTCTCGGCGATGTAGTGCACCATATTGTCATGCGGCAGGTGGCAGTCCGTACATTCGAGATTGCGATGGCTGGACGCTGCAAAAGTCCATGCCTCGTGCTTCATGGAATGGCAAGTGCCGCAGAACGCAGGCGAACCTGAAAAGGACATCAACCCAGCGCCGATGCCGCACGCCGCAACGCCGATGACAAAGCCCCCCGCCAGGCAGGCCAACGTGTGTTTCTGAAATAATGATTTCAGCTCCACCATGAGTCCCCTCCTCTCTTCCTTCGCTTTATTTACGCTTAGTATAGCATGGAAGAAACAAGAAAGGTGTTGCTCGCGCAACACCTTTATAAATATTTTATATATCGGCATAAACAAAAATAATGAACAATGTTCATATTTGGGTTCCATTCAAAAATCGCTTCAATTGCTTGCCTTTTCCTACTTGCGCTTGCCGCAGAGGTAGAGAATCGTCTCTTCGAGAAGTCTCATGCGCGGTTCGACAGACTTTGAGTCAAGCCACTCTCTTGCGCTGTGGCCACCTGCACCGACAGGTCCTGCACCATCGATCGTCGGGATCCCCATCGCAGCGGTGGTGTTGGCATCCGAGCCGCCACCCGCCCGAACCCACGAGACATCCTCCATGCCAAGCTCCTTCGCAAGTGCCGAGACGCGGTCACAGATTGCAAGCGATGCCGGCGTCGCTTCCATCGGCGGACGGTTGAGCCGATAGGCGTACGTCACCTTTGCGCCACCGCTTGTAAACTGCTGCTTTGCCAGTGCCTCGAAGCCTTGCTTCACGCGATCGTGTTCCGCCTGGCTCCTGAAGCGGACATCGACTTCTGCTTCCGCATGATCGGCAACGACATTGCGCCCCGTGCCGCCGCGGATGACACCGACGTTGACCGAAGTGCCGACGGCATAATTGCTGAGCTTGTGCAGCTCGATGATCCAATGGGCAAGCTCATGGATCGCCGAACTGCCTTCCTGCGGGTTATTGCCCGCATGTGCCGCCTTTCCCGTCGCCATGAGATCATAGTCAGCGATCCCACTGCGGGCCTTGACCATCGCGCCGTTTCCACGCGCCGCCTCGATGCAGATGCAGTGTTTTGCGTGACGCGCGATCCGTTCGACAAGCCTGCCCGAATACTTCGACCCGGTCTCCTCGTCGCTGTTGAAAAGAAAGCATATCTTCGTCCCTTCCAGCTTTCCCGCATTCGTGAGTTCAGCGAGCGCGTAGAATCCCAAAAGCAGGCACCCCTTCATATCGCTGACGCCGACGCCCGTCACGATGCCTTTTTCATCAATCGCATAGGGACGCTTCGCCGCTTCGCCGTCCCCGAATACCGTATCCATGTGTCCGAGCAGGACGACGTCGTAATCGTTTGTATCCGTATTCGTGGCCTTAAGGCAAGGACCGACCTTGCCGCCCTCGACGGGAATCAGCTCCGTTTTCCAAATCGTACCGGCGAACTTCTTCTCAAAGAACGTCGCCACCTTGCGCACGCCTGCGGCATTGTAGCTGCCGTTGTCGAAGTTCACAAGGTACTTCAGGTCGTTCAGGTAGGATTCCAAGCGAAATGGTTCCATGATAATCTCTCCTTTTATTTGCCAAACCGTAAGCTTGATGCGTCAGGCCAAAAATCGCATGACAAGCATCGCAAGCAGTGCATTGACGATGGAAATCAAGAGCAGCGGCGGGTAAAACTTGCTCGGAATATTTGCCGTACCGAGGCAGCGTCCCATGTACTGCGCCTGCGCACCCATCAAGAAGATCGCAGGAATGAGGATCGAGATGTGCCGCGCGTCAAGCGTTCCGTCCGCAAAAAGGCTTGCCGCTGCACCGACGCCGCCGCCCATCGAGAGCCATGCGGAAAAGAGCACCATGATGCCCTCGCCCGGCAATCCAAAGATTCCCATGAATGGTGCAAACACTTTGCTGAGGAGCGTCAATACCCCCGTGATCTTCAGGAACTGGATCAAGACGAATGCCATGACGAGATTCGGCAGCATGCTTGTCAGATTGATATGAAGACCTTTTTTCGCGCCTTCGACGAAGACATCAATGAGTGACTGATTCATCCTTTTAGGGCCTCCTCCGTGTAGCGCTTGAGGTAAATACGTATGAGATTTGCTCCAACGAACTTAAAGACAAAGATGACGATGAGCGGCATGAGGATCGGGACATTCATCATGACGAACAGCGCAGATCCCGTGCCGAGGTAGTTTGTGATCGTGCCGTCCGCACTGAACTGGAACGCCGCAAAGATCAAGCGCTCGCGATCCGTAAGCATATCCGTATCGCGCAGTTCACGCATCATGATCGCCCCCGCATCCGTGCTTTGCAGGCTCGAAATGAGTGCAAGCCCTGCTATTCCCGGTATGCCGAGAAGCGGGCGAAGAAGCGGCGTAAGCATTTTCTGTGCGGCGCGGAGCCCTTGCAGATGCGTGATGACTTCGACGATGCCGAGTGCAAGCATGACGCATGGAGCGAGGCTAAGGCCGAAGATGAAGCCTTGCCGTGCGCCCGTCCCCGACTGCCCGATAAATGTCGTCGCGGCGCCGCTCTCACTCGCAACTGTCCCATACTTCCCAAGCAGCGTCGTGTAGTCAAACGCCTGCAGCCAGCCCTGCATCGTCGCGAAGAGCCCGGAGAAGAACAGTATCGCGAACAAAAGCGACGCATAACCGTACCAAGGCACGGGCTTCTCCTGTGCAGGAGTCGCGAATGGTGTTTCGTTTCCCATTGAAAATCCCCCCTGTAGAAATAAACGCAACCTATGATAGGATAAATGCAAGTTTCGTGCCAACTTTTTCGCCTGGTTTTACGCCTTCTTTTATCTCTTTTCTTGTAAAATTGGTCGAATTGGCTTTATAATTGGTTTATTCCATTGGAATTGGAGGTTTTTGCTCTATGCGCAAATACCAAGTCGCTATTATCTTGCTGCGTGACCGCCTGCATTTCATCTATCAGCTGCAATCGCTCTTTTCCGCCTACATGGAGTTTTCAAGCTACTCGCTCGAAGCGGGCATCAAGCCGTACATCAACTGCGATCTCGCACTCGTCCCCTCGCAGGAAGTCGGTGAACGCATACGCAAGTACCTTCTGCCGCATACGCCTGTCATCATCGTGCGGCGCACGGTCTCACGCGAAGCGTGGGAGCGGATTGTCATGATCCCATCCCGCGCGGAGGTTCTCGTCGTCAACACGTATTGGCAAATGGCGATCCAAACGATCTCGGTCCTCTATGAGCTCGGCCTGCGCAACGTCAAGCTCATCCCGTTTGACAATACGAAATCGGATTCCTACGCGCATATCCGCTACGCAATCACCGTCAACGAGCGCGACTACGTGCCGAAGCATATCGCGAACATCATCGAGATCGGGCCACGCCTTGTCGACGTCTCAAGCCTGTTCGATATCCTGACGACACTCAACCTCGTATCAACCGAAACACTCGCCATCTTGCGCGGTCACGAGCGCGACATGATGCCGCTGAACCCCGGCTTCGTCGAAATGCTCAACCAGTTTCACGAAACGCATGCAAGCGTATCGGGAACGCTCGATATGCTCGACGACGCCGCACTCATCTTCGATGCCAACTACCACGTCCATATCTACAATAAGAAAATGGCGGAAATCTTTCCGCCCTCAGAGCATCAGCTCATCAATCTTCCGCTGGTGAATCTGTTTCCCGAAAGACTCCTGCCCATGCTCATGGACAGATCGCCCATCCGTGATGAACTTATTCACATCAAAGGAAAGGACTATCTCCTCAGCAAATCCCTTGTTTTTCATGACGAAAACCTGCAGGAAGGCATGCTCCTCCTGCGCGCACGCGAAAGCATCGAGAGCCAAAGCGATCGAATGGCATACGCCTTGCGCCATGCGGGCAGCCACACGAAGTACAGCTTTCGTGACATACAAGGGGGCAATGCCAATCTGCATCGTATCCTGCGCCTTGCTGAGCGCGCCGCAAAGAGCAGCAGCGATATCCTCATCGAAGGCGAAAGCGGAACGGGGAAAGAGCTCTTCGTCCAGTCGATCCACAACGCTTCGCCGCGCGCAGACGCCCCATTCATCGCCTTCAACTGTGCTGCACTTTCGGGTTCGCTCATGGAAAGCGAACTCTTCGGCTACGAAGAAGGTTCCTTCACCGGTGCAAGCCGAAAGGGAAAGCACGGTCTTTTCGAAGCGGCGAGCGGCGGCACGATCTTCCTCGACGAAATTTCTGAGATTCCCATGGATATGCAGGCAAAGCTTCTGCGCGTCCTGCAGGAACGCGAGATTATCCGCGTGGGCAGCGTCCATCCAATCCCAATCGACATCCGTATCATTGCCGCGACAAACATGGATCTCTACGAACTCGTACGGCAGAAAAAATTTCGACTCGACCTCTACTTCCGCCTGAACGTGTTCAACATCAAAATTCCCGCCCTTCGCGAGCGCGCCGACGACATCCCTGAACTCGTCGCGTTCTTTCTGAAGCAGCACGGCATCCATACGGATTTCCCGCAAGAGACCATGCACATCTTTCAGTGCTACGATTGGCCGGGCAATATCCGTGAACTCAAAAACTGCATGGAGTACATGGTCAACATCGGCGAGGGATTCCTGCCGCAAAACCTCCCTGAGCATATCCGTCTGCGGACGGATGCCCAAATAAAAGAGCCGAGGCCTGCTACGGCTTCGGCTGATTTTCGAAACGAACTGGATCCAATGGCGTTTCCCGCATGCGACGCCACGGACATGCTGTTGCTAAAGCTGCTGTACGAAGCATCCAATAACCATCAGCATATCGGGCGAAAGCGGCTTGCAGAAGCAGTGTCCGAGCGGCAGGGCTACCTGAGCGAGCAGAGCGCAAGGCACCGTCTCGAGCGGCTTTCCCGCCTCGGCTATGTCACTCTCGCGCGCGGGCGCGGCGGTACAACGCTGACTGTGCAGGGTCTCGCTTGCCTGCGCGAGGATATGCATTGAGTTTATCGCGCGATCTGCTCCAAGAGTGCTCCTGCGCGTCTACGCGATCCCTTGCGCGTTCATTCTGCGCTCCATCTGTCTTCTCGCTGACCGCCCAATTGGACCGCTCCCACTTTTTATGCTCCCAGTCTTTTGTTTTCTACGTCCGCGCTGAAATGTATCGGTTCATTCCTTCCAACAAATAGAGCCCTGCGACTGCGCCCTGATCGGGAATTCCTTTGGCTTTTGCTGAAAATACCACTGCCTTGCCGAACTTAGGAAGCATTGCCTTGGTCGCCTCCACGCCATCTCGAGCCCCTGCAATCGCCGCTTCCATAATCTCCGCTAGGCCCGTATCGGGATCTGCCGCACACGTTTCTTCTGCCCGCTCCGCCGCAACGCCAAGCGCATCGAGTATCGTTCGATCCCCGCGTTCGCATTTCCCACGTTCGGCTATGCCTTGGGCAAATACCGTGAGATAGGCACAGAGCTCCGCACTTCCTAGCTCCGCCTTTCCCTTCAGCGCTTTGCCCGCCGCCATGAGCCCTGATGCCATAAGCGTTCCCATCGTCGAAGGAACGACAAAGGCCATGTCCATCCCCGCCTTACGCAGCATCTTTCCGATATCCTCCGTTTCCAAATACTGCCGCAAGAGATTTGGCAAAGCACCATATCCACGACACATCGTAAGACCAAGGTCGCCATCTCCCATATTGGCATCCATTGCGCAGAGCTCCTCTTTCTTTTCCTCGAAAATTTCCGCAACCGCCTCAAAGAGCGCAGGAATTTCCTCTCGTCCCATCACATCCGCCATCCGTAACACCTCCTGTCATGACCTCGTCCTGCTTCTGGCAATAAAACGGCGTATGGCATGGATAATCGATCTGATGCCTCATGGCATCATTGACCATCTTGCAGATGGATATGGATGCCCCCATCATTTCCATGGAGGTCGCATATTCCCCGATGAAGCTTCGATAGACTTTGATCCCTTTCTCTTTTAGAATATTTGCAACCGAGCCGTACAGGATATAGAGTTCCTCTTGCGATGTCGCGCCGAGCCCATTGATGAGCACCGCAACCTCATCCCCTGCGGGTACCGGCATATCTGCCAGCAACTTCTCCATGCACTCTGCGGCAATCTCGTCCGCCGTCTTCAACGGACCATTCCATACGCCTGGCTCGCCGTGAATGCCCATGCCCATCGACATTTCATTATCGTCCAATGTGAAATTCGGATGTCCGACCTCGGGCAGGATGCACGGCGTGAGCGAAAAGCCAATCGTCCGGGTGGCATCCTTTGCTGCCTGTGCCGCCGCTAGAACCTCATCGAGCGTGCCGCCCGCTGCTGCTTTTGCACCAGCGCATTTGTACAGGAAGAAAATCCCTGCCACACCGCGCCGCTTGCCTGGATCGGTATTGGAGGCGACATCATCTGCTCCCACGATGGAATGTACGGGAATATCGTCGTCCTCGCACATCTCCGCCGCCATGTCAAAATTCATGATATCGCCCGTATAGTTTCCGTAAAGATAGAGCACGCCCGCGCCAGCCTCTACTTCCTGCGTCGCGCTATATATCGTCTTGGCGGAAGGCGACTGGAACACATCGCCCACGGCGCAGGCATCAAGCAGCCCCTCGCCTACATAGCCAAGAAAGAGGGGCAAATGCCCTGAGCCACCTCCCGTAATGATCGCAACCTTTCCCTCATGTTTCCTCGCCGTGCAATATGCGCGCAGATCTCCATTTGCTGCCTTTACCTCCTTCCCATGCGCAACATAAATCCCCTTCAGCATATCGAGCGCATAATCTTCTGGTCGGTTGATTATCTTTTTCATGGCAACTACCTCATTTCCATCATTAAGCCTCTACAAGCCTCTACTTTTGATGCGAAAATTGGATTTCTTTTGGATATTCCCATTTCTGCAATTCTTCTGCAGAAAACACCGGCGGCTCGATCCCATTGCCTGCCGTCAGGGCATGGTGATACATCTCTGCCAGTTCCTCGATATAGGCTGCCTTCAGGTATGCCTCCTCAATCGAGTTTGCGTCAACGGCCATCGCCCCGTGTCCCTGCATGAGCAGGACATCTGCCTCCTGCAGCGGCTCCACGATGGAGTCTGCAAGTGCAGGGGTTCCTGGGCGTCCATACCGCGCGACAGGAATCCGCGCCTTTTTGCAATTCAGATGCGACAGCTCGTAAATGATGGCAGGAATCGGCTTTGCCAGTACGGCGAATGTGGTTGCATACATGGAATGCGTGTGCGCAACCGCACGCAATTCCGGACGAAGCGCGTAAGCTCTGATGTGGACAAGTGCCTCGCTTGTCGGACGAAGGCATGTTTTATTCTCCACAACCATCGCATCCATGTTCATGACGACCATGTCATCGACGGACAATCGCTCACGATCTGCGCCCGTCGGCGTGATGACAAGATAGCCTGTCTTTTCATCACGCATCGAAAAATTCCCAGACTTATGCTTGCACAGCCCCTCTCGTTGCGCTTTCTGTGCAACGAGCAAAACTCGATCTTTCAACTCCTCTAGCATGTTCCGCCTCCTTTCCACTGCCTATCCGATTCGGGCAAGATTCTCGCCACGGACTTTCGCCGTATCAGCTTCGCTCCTGTAAAAATCTTCATTGGCGCGCTGTCCCCTTCCGCTATCGACAGCACACGCTCAATCGCCAAGCGTCCCATCCGTGTTTTCTCCAAGCGAACCGTCGTCAGCTCTGGTCTCGTGATGGCACTGATGGTCAGATCATCAATTCCCATCACGGAAACATCCTCCGGCACCCGCTTTCCGAGCTTATCCAGCGCAAGGAGCGCATTGATTGCAATCGTGTCGTTATCTGCGACAAGCGCCGTGGGAAGGTCATTCGGATCAAGCTGCTCCAGCAGGGAATCGCAATAGGAATCAATGTCATCTGCTGTCGTATAGGCATAGCGCGATTCCCAAGTCAGTCCCAAGGACTGCATGACATCGCCAAATGCATGTGTCCGCGCCTCCATATTGCTGACCGGGCATTGCGTCGTGATATGCCCTATCCTGCGATGCCCCATCTCATAGAGATGCTTGACTGCCATATAAATCGCATAGGCATTGTCCATGACGACCACATTGTAGTTTTGCCACCTCATTTCATTGTCGAGTATGACAAGCGGTGCATGGAACTTGCTCAGCACCTCCGCTCGATTCGGAGGAAACTCCGTCGCGAGGAACACGATACCGAAATCCTCTTCCTCATTGATTTTCGGAATCATCTCCTCCAAATCATCCGCGCTCACATTCGTGATGGATAAGATCATGTCATTTCGATGCGCCATTTGTTCCATCCCATCCGTAATGCGGGAAATGAAATCCCCATTCTGCTCCACCATAAAGCCTTGCTCTTTGTACTTGACAAATCGCACCGTGTTTCGCTGCCCTTGTCTTTTCCCTCGTGCCTTCCATTGATAGCCCGTTTCTTCCACAATGCGCAGAATCTCTTCCCTTTTTTCCGCGCCCACGCCATCTTTATCATTCAGCACAAGCGAGACGGTCGTCTTCGACACGCCCGCAAGCCGCGCAACATCTTCCAGCGTCATACGTTTTTTTCCGCTTCTTCTAGCCATATTCCCTTTCCTGCTCAGGACACTTCTGAAACCACTTGGCGGGACAATTCGTCGTGTGTCCCGTGCTTATTGTAGCGAAAGCTGTAGCAAGAATCAAGAAAATGGAAAATTCATCCTGATTTCCTATGCGCTTTCCCGCATCTTTTTGCGGATTTCTTTCAATGACGTTTCGTAGGGAGGGCGCGCGACCCCGTATTCTGTTACAAATCCCGTGACCAGCGTATGATCCGTTACGTCAAATGCTGGATTGTACGTTTTGACCCCTTTCGGTGCCATACGTTCCTTATACCACATTTCCGTAATTTCCTCTGCCGCCCGCTCCTCGATGGGAATGTCCGCCCCCGTTGGCATATCAAAATCAATCGTGGAAGTCGGCGCGCAGACATAAAAGGGGATGCTGTAGTACTTGGCCAATATAGCCACCCCCGATGTACCGATCTTGTTTGCCGCATCGCCATTGCCTGCCACGCGGTCACACCCGACAAAGACGGCCTGCACCCAGCCATTTTTCATAACAGAGGATGCCATATTGTCACAGATCAGCGTCACGTCAATCCCCGCCGAGCAAAGCTCATAGGCCGTCAGGCGCGCCCCCTGCAAAAGAGGGCGCGTCTCATCGGCAAACACCTTGAACCTGTAGCCACGTTCATGCCCTAAGTACATCGGAGCAGTTGCCGTGCCATACTTTGCAGTCGCAAGCTGGCCTGCATTGCAGTGTGTAAGAAGTCCATCGCCTGGCTTCACCAGTTCCAGCCCGTAGGCACCGATCCTCTCACAGATGTGAATGTCCTCCGCCTTGATGCGAAGCGCCTCGCACCGCAGGAGTTCCACAACCTCTCGGACAGATGTGCCGCGCGCAAGTGCCTCGTGTGCCACGCCCTCCATGCGCCGCAGCGCCCATGAAAGGTTCACCGCCGTAGGGCGCGACGAGTCGAGATACGCCGTGGCCTCAAAGAACCTCTTTTGGAACTCTGTCCCGTCCTCCGTGTTGATTTCGAGCGCTGCAAGGTAGGCACCGATTGCCGCCGCATCGCCGATGGCGGGCGCGCCGCGCACCTGAAGCTCATGAATTGCTGTCCAAATCTCCTTTTGCGTCTTCAAATGCAAGATCTCTGTTTTTCCCGGCAGCTTCGTCTGATCAATGATGACGAGTGCCCTCTCACTCTCGGACAGCTCCAAGGTTTCATAGTCGAGAATGCTCTTCCCCATTTTTCTCCTCCTCTCAAGCTTCCTCCCGTTCTTTCTTCTGCACTTTTTCCTCCACGCGATGGATCGCCGCCTCATAGTCCGCGCCCTTTCGGAACGATTCACGATGCAGGATGCAGTCCTTCGCGAGAAGAATACACGTGCGTTCCGCCCGTGTCCGCTTCGCTTCGTCCGCAATGGTCGTCAAATCCTTCACATTTGCCATGCCGACAGTCCGACGGATAAGTTCCAGTCCCATGACACCGGCCGTGTCAGCAAGGACACGCCCCATATAATAGTCCAAAAATCCCTTCACTTTCGCCATCGGCTCACGCGCCCTTTCCTTCCAAAGCGCCTTGAATTTTGCCGTGAACTGATCCACAATGGAAACCATGGTCGACAGCGTCCAGTTGCAGAACACCTCCTTCTCCCCTTCCTTCTCAATCGTCGCAAATCCGTTGCATCGTGCAAAGAAAAGATTGGCAAGGATATTCCCCACATCATAGCCCATCGGCCCATAGAATGCGAACTCGGGATCGAACACGAAGGTGTGCTCTGGATTAATAAATACCGAACCGCTATGCAAATCTCCGTGAATGAGCGCCTGCGCATCGTTCATGAAAGAAAATTTTAATTTAGCGACCTCCAAATGAAGTGCTTCATCTTCATACAACTCCTTCCTGACAAATGCAGCATTTGGCGGATAGACGTTGTTTCGCTTTTTCTGGTCATTGTATGGCTCCGTGTAAACCAAATCTTCCGTAATCTCACAAAGATCTGGATTGATAAAGCTTCGGACCAGCTCTTTTTTTTTCTTGTGATCCAGCACGACATCTGTTGAAAGGAGCAGGGAACGCGCCATAAAAGTAGATATATCCTCCGCGAAACGAGGATAGGTCTCATGGCGCAGGAGTCCCGTACGCATCATGCTGTGTCCAACCATATCCTCCATCAAAATAGCGCACATGACCTCGTCGTAGGAATAGACTGTCGGAACGAGGCCTGGCGCAAGATCGGACTGAATCGACAGGATTTTTGCCTCAATCCTGCCCCGATCCGTCGACAGGCGCATTTCCTTTGAAATACGCGTCTCTTCTCCAGCCTGCTTGATGATGATGGATTTCCCTGACCCCTCATCCTTCACGCGAAAGACATAATTTAGATTGCCATCACCAATCTCCTTCGCGGAAAGAACTGCGCCTGCGGGGAAAAAATCCGGCAGCTTTTTCCTGACATACCCCGGCACATCCTCCGCCTTCATCAAAAAATATGTCTCATACTCCCTCATGACAAATCTCCCTTTCCTATTTTTTTGCGATGGAATAGGTCATCGCAAGGGCGAGGGCAAGAACCAAGCCCTTGATGATGTTCATCGCATAGTATGGCACCGCCATCATGATAAGCCCATTTTCGAGAATGCCAACGAGCACCGCGCCGATGAGCGTGCCAAACGCATTCGGCTTTCCCGCTCCGCCAACTGAAAACCCGATGAATGCCGCCGCAACCGCCGGCATCAAGAAGGCGTCGCCTGCGCTGACCTGCGCCGTTCCCACGCGCGCCGCAATACAAATGCCGCCAATGGCCGAAAACGCGGCCGACATTAGGTACGCCAATATCTTATAGCGGTTAACCGGAATGCCGGACAGCTTCGCCGCCTCTGGATTCCCGCCTATCGCGTACATATAGCGCCCATACTTCGTATAGTTCAGAAAGAAAAACGCAAATGCCACGACGACAAGCATCAGAATGACGAGGTTTGGCTCAATGCCGAGCGTCTTGAACGCTGCCGGCACAAGCCCTTCCGCATGAATGCCGTCGGGACGAACCATGCGCTCCGTGATTGCGCCGCCGTTCGAGTAGGTAAGTGCCACACCTTGATACATAAACATGACCGCAAGCGTTGCGATCATATCCGGGATCTTCAACCTCACAATGAGAATCGAGTTCACCACTGCGACCGTCAGGCAGGCCAAGATCGTGAGCGCGATGGACGCACCAATGGACATGCTGTACCATACAAACATCGTCATAACGAACGTATCTGCCAGGTTCGCTGTCGCGCCGACCGCGAGATCCATGCCGTTTACCGCGAGCGAATAGGTAAGCCCTATCGCAATAATCGCCATGATGGAAATGGAGCGCAGGATCGTGATGACGTTGTCCGTCGTCAGAAACAGGCTTGAGTTCGTGCTGTCATCCCAGTTTACGATCGAGAAGAACACAAATGTCACGACCGTGACGAGAAGTGTTCCCCACTTTTTGACAAAGCGCATGATTTTCCCCCTACGCTCGTCATTTCCCGCATCAGCCTGTCCTACGGTTTTCTTCGCCTCGTCCATTTGAATCTCCGCCTCCCGTCGAATAGTACAGCAGCGTCCGCTCGTCCGCCTCCGCCGCACTCAGTTCCTTGACCATACGCCCATCGTACATGATGTAAATCCGATCACAGATGCTCAAAAGCTCAGAAAACTCGCATGTCGCATAGATGGTGCCCTTTCCCTGTTCCGCAAGCCGCTCGATCAGCTCGTACATATCGCGTTTTGCGCCGACATCAATTCCCTTCGTCGGCTCATCGTAGAGATAGATTTCCGCATCGGAATTGAGCCACTTCGCGAGCACGACTTTCTGTTGGTTGCCACCAGAGAGCAATGCGACCGACTGCTCTTCAGAAGGTGTCTTGATCCCAAGCTCCTTGATCATGGAAAGCGAATCCACACGCTCCTTCCAACGCTTCACAACAGAAAGAAACCCACAGTACTTGGACAACGCCGCTATCGTGATGTTCTCGCGGACAGGCTCGGTGATTAGGATGCCCTCCTTGCGTCGCTCTTCTGGAACGAGTGCAAGTCCGCCTTGCACGGCATGAAGGGGGGAATCGAACCGCACTTCCTTGCCGCGAAGCCGCATACTGCCCGTTTCATGCGGGATCGCTCCAAACAGTGCCTTGCACAGCTCCGTCTTTCCTGCACCGACAAGTCCCGCGATTCCGACAATCTCCCCCGCACGCACGTAAAAATCGATGTCCTGCACGCTCTTATCCTTTGTCGTCAGACCGTTTACTTCCAAGATCTTGTCGCCAAGCGTTATCTCATGCTTGGCGTATGCCTCATCGAAGCTCCTGCCCAACATATACGCGACGATTTTATTCTGCGGCAGCTCCTTCGTCAATGGCATACGAACAACATTCCGTCCATCTCGCATAATCGTAATCGTATCGCAAATCTCATACAGCTCGTTTAACCGATGTGAAATGAATACCACAGCGACCCCGTCGGCTGAAAGCCCCCGCACGACGCGAAACAAGTCCTCCGTCTCCGCATTGGAAAGCGGCGCTGTGGGCTCGTCCAGTATAAGCATCCGGCATTCGCCCGCCATGCAGCGAGCAATGAGCACCATCTGCTTTTGGGCAAGCGTCAGATCTCCAACAATCGCATCCGGATCCAACTCGACACGAAGCTTTTTGAGCACCTCCTGCGACTCGAGCCGCATCTTGCGCCAATCAACGAGAAATCTCCCTTTCATGTCATTGACCATGCGGTTGAACATGACGTTTTCGGCTACGGACAGATAGGGGATAAGGGCTGTATCGACCTCCTGGTAGACAATCTCGATGCCAAGATGCTTCGCATCCTTTGGGGAACGGATTTCAACGTTCTTCCCATCGATGACAATCTGCCCCGCATAATGCGTATTATCTCCTGCAAGCACCTTCATGAGCGTTGATTTGCCGGCTCCATTTGCACCCACAAGGGCATGAACCTGTCCTCCCACGGTCTCAAAGTCCACGCCCTTTAATGCCTTGACGCCCGGAAACTCAATCTCGATCTTCTTCATTTCCAGCTTGATTCGTTCCATCCAATCACCTCCCAAAGAAAACGGGACGCGCAAAGCGTCCCGTTTCCTGCCTTGCACCTTGATTTACGGATTTACATAAAGTGCACGAACCTGATCCGTGTAAAAGGAAGTCTCCGGATCCTCTGCATTGCCCCAGTCCGGAATGATGCCAGACAAATCCGTCATCTTCGTACCCTCAGAAAGCTGCGTCGTCAGAATGCTGTTCGCCTTCAGGTTATAGTAGTCCGGCGTATCGATCCCGTTGAGCTTCATTGCCATGAGGCGCATATCCACAATGCCAATCAGCTTCGGATCAACTGCTGCAGTGGACTTCCATACGTCCCTGTTCGTGACCATGAGCTGAATATCATCGTTTGAAATATCGATCGTGTACATTGGAATATCCGTGCGGTGCGCGTCGTTGAGTGCTTGGAGGACGCCCTTTGCAAGCTCGTCGTAAGAGCCCCAAATCGCATCGACATCCCCCGCCGCAATGGTCGGCAGAATAGCGGCCGCCTTCGTCGTCTCATCGCCGCGCGCATTAGATGGATCCGACGGCGAAATCGTATAGATCGTCTTGATCCTGCCTTCCTGCTCCAGCTTCATATAGACCTGATTGCGGCGATCCAATGGCGGCACGCCAGGTCCCATGAATGTCTTTAGAACCTTGACCGGATAGACACCGCCCTTCGCCTCAAATTCCTTCATCATCTGACCGAGCGAAAGCTCCGCAAGCGCCTTGTCGTCCTGCGCCGTCGAAGTCACGCCTGGCAGAAGATCGCCATTCGGGTCGCCTCCCTTCATGGGAAGCGTGTCAAATGTGACAACCTTCATCCCCTTTTCGACGGCCGGCATGAGCATGTCGTAAGAATACGAGAGCTGCCCGTGCGAAACAATGATGCCATCATAGCCCTTCGATATGCACTGGGCGACCGTTTCTTGGCATTTTGAATCGATGCCATCCGTCACAAACGTATCGACTTGATAGCCAAATTTCTTCCCTTCCGAAACACATCCATCTAAGAACTGCTGCGTGTGATCGCCCGACTGAAGATTGCGAACAACTGCAATCTTCTTTACGGCCTTGCCCCCTCCGCTATCTCCCGACTTCTGCCCGCCGCAGCCCGCCACCAAGGCAAGGACGGACACCATGCACAATAGAATCAAACCGATCCGCTTCACAAGAATCTCCTCCCATCATGATCTGAACGTTTCTTAACCAACTAGCCAAAAACTACTTTTCGAGCGTTCTTTCCATACCTAAGCTGATCTATCCTCCTTTCTTTGGATAAGAGGATGTACTTAACTTCATATGTATATATTAAGTTAAGTTACTAAACTTGTCAAGATATTTAGTCAACTATTCGAAAGTAATCGAACAAATTGGAAACAATATCCGACTTCAATTTACTCCCTTTTGCAGAATCACGCATCCATAGGGATGACGCTCCCCTGTCGAAACGATGGCGAATGCCTTTTTTGCCTGTTCATAAAAGGCAAATCGGTCAATGAATCCAATGCACGACTCTCCTTTTTTCACATGGTGCGACACAGCACGAGCAAAGTCGTCCCATACTGTCGGACGCGGCTGTCCCTGCCTGTTTGCCATATCCATAATCAACACGGGATGTTCCGCAAACTCTGTATCAAGCGGCATAATTCGCAGAATAGCATCGAGCATCTCCGCCGCGCCGATCCCATCTGCGTGGATCGTGACGCCACTTTGCGCCATGGATGTAGCAGGAAAAAAATCATCTGCCAGCACGATCTGATCGCCATGTCCCATTTCCGCCAGTGCTTTGAGCAAATCCGGATTGATGCATGCAGGTATTCCCTTTAGCATTAAATCCACCTCCTGTTGAGCTCCATTTTTTTCTAACGACGCACGGATACTCCCCTAGACGTGTTCGGCAAGAAACGCTTCCACTTCTTCCTGCGTCGGATACGATGCCTGTGCGCCTCTTCGCATCACGCTCAGCGCCGCGAAATCGCCCCCCGCCCGCATTGCGTCCAGAACATTTCCCCCTCTCACATAATGCGCCGCAAAGCATCCGATAAAAGCATCACCTGCACCAGTCGTATCCACCGCCTTGACCATATGCGCCTCGACGTACTTCGCGCCTTCCTGCGTCATCCAAAGAGCTCCTCTCGCTCCCATGGTCACAATGACATGAGACAAACCGCGCCGGATGAGCTCCATTGCCGCCGCTTCGATCTCCTGCCACGTATCCGTTTTCCTTCCCGAAAGAAGGGAAAGCTCTGTTTCATTTGGCACGAAAAAGTCGCAAGCACATACTGTTTCCATATCGAGCTCCGCTTTCGCAGGAGCAGGGTTCAGCAAAACGGGAACGCCATTTCGGTGCCCGACCTCGACGGCGCGGCGTACGGTATCCAGTGGGATTTCGAGCTGCAAAAGGATCATGCTGCACGTCTTCAGTGCTTCTTCTGCCGCATCTACATCTTCCGGCAAGAGCGCATTGTTTGCTCCTTTATGAATTACGATACAATTCTGTCCATTCGTATCAACAACAATCGTTGCTGTCCCGCTCTGCAAGGCTTGGATCCGCTTCAAATGTGACACGTCTATGCCATTTGCCTTGAAATTTGCGATCGTCGCCTCGCCAAAGACATCGCCTCCCACACAGGAAAGCATCAGGATCTCCGCGCCACATCGTGCAGCGGCGATTGCCTGATTCGCCCCCTTTCCTCCACGACCAACCGTAAAGCCAGTCGATTCCAGTGTTTCTCCTGGCCTAGGCATCCGATTGACATAGGAGGTCAAATCCGTCATATTCGAGCCAATAACCGCAAGTTTCATATTTCCCCTTCTTTCCTTTTTTACATAAATATAAAAATTTATGCTATTATTTAGTCATTTTCAACTAAACAATAGCATAAAATCAATTCATTGTAAAGCTATTCAAGAAAGAACCAATGGTAAAAAGTACGCCTCCGTCCCCGCAATCGCTTCGGGCGAGAAGCGGCAGCCGACGGCGGACGGGGTGCCGAGAAGCATGAAGCACGATAGGGTCAGATAGCCTTCCTTCATGCCGCTGTCCACGGTATGCGTGAAGCGCTTCTGCTGGATGAAGTCCTGGTACATACGGTGCTTGCTCTCGCGGCATACGATGTCCTCATAGCCTTCGACGAGCTTTTCTTCCGTCATCTCCGCATGGTTGCCGCGCTTTTGCAGGACACAGACGTTTCGCCCCTCGCGGCCCCAAATTTCTTTTTGGATGTAGTCGCCGTCGTCCAGCGCATCAAAATCGCTCTCAAAGTACGACGGGGCGAGGTAGCGTGCGAGGATCCCACGCTCATGCGCGGAAAAACACTGTTTCGCAAAGTAGAGCGCCCAGACGAGCGACATGAACGATTTGTTTTGCAGGATGATCGCCTCAGGCGGGTTGAACAGAAAAAACTTGCCAGCCCGGTATAGATCGAGAAAGATTTCACCGAGCGGCTCGCCGTCTGGCGTCATCTCGTCGATGAGGATCTCGAGCGGATGCAGGCGGTAGAGCGCAGAGGCGTGCGCACCATCTTCAAGCACGATGCCGTCCTTGTCGAGTTCCATGTCGTAGAACGAGAGGAATCGGATATCCGCGTAGGGACATGCCTCCTGCATCGCGTGCATGAGGAACTGCGTCGTCGCGCAGTCTTCGACGTAGTCATGAAAACACGAAAAGACGAAGGGACGGCGCAGGAAATCCTGCGCGCTGAGATTCACGACGGGACGGCTCAGCGTGCGGTGCATTTTTGCGAGGAACGTGCGAAGCTGATCCATCGCCCCCGCGTTTGGGTCGCCGCGATGGACGAAATCCGCTGCGACGCTGTTTGCATAGTAACTCTCGATGACGAAGCACGGCGTATCGGCGTTGAGCTCAACCATGCGCAGATTGCCTGCCGCGTCGAGCACGAAGTCGAACCGCGAAAGCCAAGTCGGCGAGCAGAGCGGGTTCGGCGTATGAAGGTACGGAATGATATTTTCCGGCATATCCATCTCCCGCGCAAAATCCGCTGGCGCCTTTTGAAAGACCGTCGCCGCCTTGGCAAAAATCTGAAAGAGCTCGCGCGAGGCAAAGCGCAGCTCCTCGTAAAACGAGGCCGGAAATTCCTGTACGGAAAGCGTTGGGTAACGGTCTTCGTACCCTTCGTAGTCAATGAAGGAAAAAATCGAAGGGTCGAGGGCGTCGATATACGATGCTTTTGGTTTCATCACATGGCCTCCCTTACGATCCGCCGGAACGCACGCCCGCACTGCCAAATCCCGACTTCCTTCCGACGAAATTCGCGCGGCTGCTCTTCTTGCCGTCGTAGCTTCGCGTGCTGCTTCCTCCTCTGCTGCCGTGAAAGTAAAAATTTCGTGCCCCCGTCCCCTTTGCCACGTAGGGCGGCACATAGGGCACGAGCGGCTCGCTTACGCGATAGGTCATCGAAGCGAGATCCATGCGAGCTGCCGGTGCGGAAAACCCGTGGAAGGCGTAGTACCCTGCGGCGATCGTCGGGATGAGGCTCGCAAGCCCTGCCTGCCATGCGAGGCTTCCGTCTTCCTCGCGGCGGAAGGTGACGGAACGGTCATCGTCGTAGAGCGCCGTTTCCGTCCCGTCCCCATGATTCAGCAGCGTGTACCGCGTGCCTTGGTCGTCCTTCAGCCGCGCCTCGCCCGCATTGTATTCGGGTGCAATCCAGTCGCAGACGGCAAAGGAAATGTCTTCCCAATAGGCATACGTCCCAATCGCCGCGACTGCAGCAAATCCTGCCGCGATGCAGCGTGTCCTTTTGCTCGGTCTATACATGGCGCATCCCCTTCAGTGTACCGCACCGGAGACAACGAGCGAGATGCCGACGAAGATGCCGAATACCAAGATGCCAGCCGCCGTGTTGCCCTTCATGATTTCTTCAGTGAGATTGTATTTCCGATGCCAAAAACGGATGAAATAATATCCCGCCACAAAGAAAATGATGCCGATGATCGCGTAGGCAAGGCTCGCAACGACGCCGTGGAAAAAAGACGTGTCCACCGCCTCTGTATTCGGCGAGAGAATGACGGCGCGCAGGATCTCGCCGATGCCGATAAACGAGCCTGCTGAGAGCCATGCGACGGCGCGGTTCCCTTTTTGGATCTCCTCGCCAAAGCCGCCGGGAATCAAAACATCTATGACGGTGTTTGCCGTAATCATCAAGACGATGCCGAAGCAAGCGTAAAATATGGTGAGCAAAAGGTTTGGCAAATTTTCCATGGCAATAACTCCTCCCAGTCTTTCCATTTCCTTTACAGCTTCAGATGCGCGCTTTCCCCTGCGCATCGTTTGGCAGCACGTATTCCCTGCCGTTCCGCTCCCCTTGCCGAATCATCTGGGCATAGCGATCCAGCACGTAGCTGCGCGCCGGCGCACTTTGCACGCGTTCCGCTTCGCCAATGAGCTCGCCGCTTTTCCCGACACGAACGCGCGTCTGGCCGCCTTCCTCGTAAATGAGGCAGGTTTCCCCTTTTTGCATGCAAATTGCGATACGCTCATCGGACGCTCCCGTATCCTGCACGGCATACCGCACATCGCCGCCCGCCGATTCGATGAAATCGATTGCGACGCTTGCCGGATCGCGCCATGTCGTGAACTGATGCATCTGATCCTGCGCGGCTTCTTTGTCCTCGATAAAGTACGGAGAATCCGACATCCGCTCTTCCATCGTATACGGAAAGCCCAATACATTACGCACGTCATGCCACGTCGTGCCTTCTGACCACGCGATGAATCCGATGCTGACGAAAAAGAACGCCCAATATATCTTAGCTATCCGCCAAACGTCCCTGCGCCGATCTGCATGCAGGCGAGCCGAAAGGATACGTGCATCCGCATCGCTGCACAGACGGATCTCCCGTATCCTTCTTCCAGAGGCGCAAAACACCTTGCCCGCTTGATTCGATTCAGACGTCATCGAATCTTCTCGCCAACGTTCGATGAAAAACAGGAACTTCCCATCGGCGCTTTCATACTCTTCGTAGTCGGCAAGATCGCCGCGCGCTGCATCGCTCGTCCCATTGACGCGGATTACCTTCTGCACGCCTTTTCCGCAAAGGCGAAACCCCTGCGGCGGCGTCTTTTGGTAGGTGATCTGTGAAAGCACGCACCGCGCGCCATCATCGGAAATGGTCAAATACCACTTCGCGCCGCTCTGTTCGGGCTTTAGCCCATACTCCTGCCAGCGCTCGTCCCCATCCTTCTCGCGGTATGAAATCTTTTCGGCAATGCCGTATTTTCTCCCTTCGATTTCGAGCACATCATAGCATTGGAATTCCATCGGCACCATCCTTCCCGTACGGTTAGCATTATACAAAGCATTTATGAGAAACAAATAATAAAAATTCAAAATGCGCGACATTTTCGTATTTATTCTCATAAAAAAAGCTGTCGCAGAATCTGCGGCAGTCTTTCCCTTATTTCTTTATGGCAACCAATGTGCCCACGGTCAAGGTGATCGTGCCAAGCCAAAGCACCCAGATGAACGGCTTTGTGCTCACCGAGGCGGTGACGGGCTGCATGCTTTCTTCTTCGCGCGACGGGAGAAGCTCCAAGCGCGCCATGCGGCGGTCGCCCGACACGCCCGTCAGGCGGATGCGCTTCTTGCCGCCCATGATGTCAATCGGCGTGCTCGTCCCGCCGTCCGCCGTCGCAAAAATCTGCGGCTGCACGTGCTCGACGGTCTCGCCATCGGTCACGGCAATGTCCGCCGTCACGATCGTATTGCCGTTCTCCTGCGAGTCCAGCTCGACGCCCTCGTAGCGGTAGGCGAAGAAGTCGTCCATCTCGAACTTGCCCTCCTTGAGCGTGACTTCCATCTGCTTATCCTTCTTCGGCGGTGTCGGCGCGATGTAGGTATCGCCGAAGAACGTCTTTGCAATGGCCGGCTCGCGCGCCGCATCTTCGCCGTTCTTGTGCAGTTTCGTGAGCGCCTTGGCCTCCGTGCCGTCCACCTCGTAGACGTAGTGCTTTTCCGTTCCGTCCTGCGCGAACTCCTGCCCTTTGTACGCAATCGTATGGCCGAATGCGTTTACGGGCTCATTGGGCGTGAGCTCCATCGATGCCGACTGGCTGCCCGTGCCTGCGAGCACCATCGCGACAAAGGAGACGCCGACAGCACCGTGCGAGAGCAGCGCGCCGAGCCCGAGGGCCTTGGCACGGTAGCCCACGACAGCCGCCCCGACGGCGAACATCGAGAAAGCGGAGAGCACGACGGGCATGACCTCGCGAATGCCGACGGCGAGCGGCGCAAAGACGCCGAAGCCGAGGAGCACGGATGGCAGCACTGCGTGCGGCAGCTTCGCGTCCGCGCCATAGCGGCGCATGCTCGCAACCGCCATCGCGAGCATGAGCGCAATCGCAAGCGGCATCGTCGTGCGCACGTAGAACGCACTGTCAACGGCGGAAGGACTCCCGACGAGCTGCGAGAGCAGCGGCATGGACATGCCGATGAAGACGATTGCCGCGAGGAACACGAGGAGCATCGCGCCGAGCAGCATGACGAACTCGCGGCTCGAATGAGCAGGATAGACCTCGCCTTTCGGCAGCGAGTCCGCCTTCACCGCGAGCAGGATGAGCCCTGCAACGAGCACGAGCGCGTTGGCGACGGCAAGCGTCATGCCGATGCTCGTTCCCGAAAACGAATGGACGGAGAAATCGCCCAGGATGCCGCTGCGCGTGAGGAACGTTCCGTAGATGACGAGTGCATACGTGAAGAGGATCGCGAGATGGAGGACAGAAGCCGCTGCGTCGCGCACGCGCGCAACGCGCAGGATATGAAGGAATGCCGCCGCGAGGAGCCACGGCACGAGCGAGGAGTTCTCGACGGGATCCCAGCCCCAGTAGCCGCCCCATCCGAGAACCTTGTACGCCCAGTAGCCGCCCATGAAGATGCCTGCGCCCAAAAAACTCCATGCGACAAGCCCCCAGCGGCGTGCCGGCTCAATCCACGTTTTCAGCGGATCGCCTGCGAGCAGCGAGCCTGCCGCATACGAAAGCGGCACGGCAAAAAGCGCGTAGCCAATGAAGATAACCGGTGGGTGAAACGCCATCCACGGGTCTTGCAGAAGGGGATTCAGCCCCATGCCGTCCTGCACGACGGATTCCGCAGGCACGAAAGGGCTTTTCGCGAGAACGAGAATGACGAGCAGCGCCTGCAACGCCATGTAGACGGCCAGCCCATAGCGTCCCATGCGATCATGCGCGGCGAGCACGATGCCCGCGGCGGCGTGGATGAAAAGCCACAGGAGGAACGAGCCTTGCTGCCCTGCCCAAAACGCGGAAAACTTGTAAAATGCGGACAACTCACGCGAGGAATAGCTCGCGACATAGCCGATGTCGAAGCGATTCTGAAAAATCGCCGCCATGAGGAACACGCTTGCCGCAAGCGTCGTCAAAAAGGAGAGCGCGACGAACGTGCGCCCGTACCGCGCCCCGTACTCGCCGCGCATGCCGTAGGCGAGTACGGCGAGCAGCGCGAAAAAGAGTGCAGCCCCGAGGGATATCGTACCAAACATAAAAGATGCTCCTTATTTCTGCGATTCATACTTCGACGGGCATTTGATCAGCAATTTGTCCGCCTCAAAGACGCCGCCCTTTGCCTTGCCAATCGCGACGATATGGTGTGCCTCGTCGAACTGGTCGGGTTTCATGCCGTGGTAGCGGACGGGAAGCGTCTCTCCCGTTTCCTCATCCTGGAGCGTGAATACAAAATCGTTCCCGTCCATCTTCGGCGCAGGCGCCTCCTTTGCAAGCAGCCCCTTGACCTGCACCGAGGACGCGCTTGCCTTTGCCTCCCGGATGCCGACGTACGGCGTCACCGAGTCCATAAAGCTCCAGCCAGCATACCCGACAAAGGCGAGCACGAGCGCGGCGAGGACCAACATGCGATTCATCAAAATCCCTCCCTATGCGCCCGTACGCTGCGGCGCAGCAGTGTGATGTAGATCAGCGTCGCGTCGATCAAAGCAGCAATCAGTGTATAAAGCATGACGGCGTCCATATCGACCGAGCCGCTCGCATTGACGACAGGCGTCGGATGCAGCGAAAAATAAAGGCGCGGAATGATAAAGACGAGAAATGGGACAGTCAGAACGGAAAACAGGGAATAAATGGCAGAAACTCTTGCGCGACGCGCTTCATCCTGTATGGCGGAGCGAAGCGTCAAATACGCACCGTAGATGAGCAGGAGGACGAAGATCGTCGTCTGCCGCGGATCCCAGTTCCAGTACGCGCCCCATGTGAGCTTGGAAAAAATCGAGCCGCTTGCCGTCGCAAGGACGGTGAATACGAGCCCCAAGCGCGCCGAACATGCGCTCAGCGCGTCCGCACGCGGCGACGGGCTGCGCAAGTAGCGCGCCCCGTAAAAGGCTGCGACGAAAAACGCGATGACCGCAACCCACGCGACGGGGATGTGGAAAAATGCGATGCGCACGAGCGGTCCGAGCCCCATGGCTTCCGGCACGATGAAGAACACCGCATAGATGACGCCTGCCGTGAGGAGCGCAGCCAGGCCCCATAAATATGAATCCCGCATAAACATTACCTCATACCAAAAACCAAAATCAATCCTCATACCAAAGGGAATCGAAGAGCACGGATGCGCCGACGGCGAGAATCGCATCGTAGAGCGCCATCGCGCCAAGATATGGACTGCCTGCGCCGTCTGCTCCGAAAGACGAAGCCGTCAGCGAAATGGCGGGCAGGAAGACGGGCAGGATGACGGGCAGCATGAGGACGGAGAACAGCCCGCTGTGCGTGCTCGCGTCCGTCGTGAGCGCCGCGATGAGCGTGCCGGCTGCTGCGATGCCGCCCGTGCCAAGAAGGACCGTGCCCAAAAGGACGAGCGGTTCCTTTACCGTCACGTCGAGAAAGACGAGGAAGAGCGGCACCGTGAACGCGGCGAGCACGAGCAGCAGGAAAAATGTGTAGCAAAGTTTTCCGAGCAGCACGGCCTGCGATGCGCCATAGACGCGAAGCGTCAGCAGCGTCCCCGCCGTCGATTCATCGGCAAAGACGCGATCCGCGCCTGCCATCGAGGCAAAGAACAAGATGATCCACAAGAGCGCCGCCTGCATGCGCGGTTCAAGGCTGCCGCCCTGAAGCGCCATGCTCGCGCAGGCGAGCGTCGTCAGAGCAAACATGAGCATCGCCGCCCATGCCGCGCGGAAGCGAAGACCTGCCGTTAGTTCCTTACGAAAGACGAGGCAAATGCCCTGCCAAGCGGATGGTTTCATCAGCTTCCGCCTCCTCTCCCGCATCATTCGTCGCCCAAAGGACGAGCGTGCCGCGCCCTGCCGCTGCGCGCGCTTCCGCGCGCACCATCTCCCGCCCCGCCTCGTCGAGATTGGCGCCCGGCTCGTCGAGCAGCCAAATGCGCGCATCCGTGCCGAATAAGGCTGCGAGCTTCAATCGCTGGCGCATGCCTGTCGAATACCCCTCGACGCGCATGCCCCCTGTCTTTTCCCTCGCAAGCCCGACGCGGCCGAGAAGCGCCTCATATCCTTCTTTCGTGAGCTTTTTCCCGCGTGCGCCGAGAACAAATGCGAGGTTTTCCCATGCGGTCAGGCGCGCGTAAAAGCGAAGCTCAGGGGTCACGAGCGCGATTTTCGCACGCAGGGCAGCCCGGCGCACTTCTTCGCCGTCTATCGCCACGTGCACCGCCCCTTCTTCCGGCATGATAAGATGCGCTGCGAGCTTTAGGAATGTCGACTTGCCGCTCCCATTTATGCCCGTGACCGCCGTGATGCATCCTCCCCGCACCGTTCGCGTCAGCCCATGGATTACCGTATGCGCGCCGAACCGCTTCGTCACGTTCGCAAAGACAATGGACGCGCCTGCATCCGTTTGCCGTTCTTCCATGCTCCCACGCCTCATTCCACGTCCTTTTTGAGGAGCCGCATCCAGCCAGCCCCACATTCGAGCAAGCCCTCCGCCTTCATCTGATTGACTTCCCGCGTCAATGCGCTTCGGTTGCACTCAAGCTCTTTCGCGAGCTGCACGCGCCCCGGCACCCGCACATGCGCCTCCCCTTGCCGCTTCCCGCGCTGCAGGAGGTACAGGATGAGCCGCTCGCGCAGTGTCTTCTGCAAGAGCAGCTCGATCTTCTGCATCATGTAGACGCCCTTGAGGCAGAACGCCTCCAAGAGGTTCTTCATCACAATCCCATGGATCTTGCCGAGCTTCGGTCCTGAGACGAGAAGCGAGCGGTACGGCACCCAGAGCACGAGGACGTCCGTCAAGGCTTCCACGCTCGTATGATTCGTAAACCGCGGCAAGATAGCCGACGTGCCGCCAAAGATCGAGCCGCGCATGAGCTCGTGGCTCACGGACTCATTGCCGAATCGATCCTCTGCGAGCACGAGCGCCTCGCCCTCAGCGAGAATGCCGATCTGCGCGTTCGGCTCGTACGCCTTAAGCACGCGCGATCCCTTGCTGTAGCGCTTCACGACAGCGCCCGTGTTCTTGATGAATACCTCTACCTCAGCAGGCTGAAGATCTGCAAAAAAAGGCAGCTCCTGCAAGCCCAAATCAAAAAACTGCATGGACTTCTCCTTACGTTTATCCTTCCATATACGGACATTATAACATTCATAAACACCAATTGTCGTTGCAAATGCAACATACGGTTCATTCGTCTGTCACATATATTTTATACTGCAAGCACAAAGGCGCCTCATGGATCGCACACAGCGAGCAACGAAGCGCCCTTTATTTCAAATGGAAGCCAAAGCGATTAACAGATTTCAACGAGATCGATATCGAACATGACGGCAAGATCATGGATCTGTTCCTCCGTCAAGCGGAAAGAAAGCACGGTATGATGCCCCCCGCCTGCTTTGATCCAAGCAGTCGAGCCCTTTTTCAGCCCGACCTTCGGTGTCCAGAGCTGCTTGGCGACAGGCAAATACGGCGTCTCTGCCTCTGCCTTGCGGCATACGACAGGGTAACTGATGAGGCGGAACCCATTTCTGAAATCCGCTATCGTCACATTGACCCCTTCCCCATCCGAGCCAGTGAAGACAAGTCGCGCGGGATCGTCCTTGCCGCCGATATCGAGCGGATGGACCTCGACCCTTGGCCTGTCGCTCGCAATCGTCGGATCGACTTCCAGCATGTGCGCGCCTAAGATCGCTTCATGGCCCTTTCGAAGATCCAGCGTGTAGTCTTCCATAAACACCGTGCGGTCATTGTGCGCCATGATCTTGAGCAGCCGGGAAAGCGCCGCATGTTTCCAATCCCCCTCTGCGCCAAACCCATACCCATCGCGCATGAGAAGCTGCACAGCGAGGCCGGGAAGCTGCTTCAAGCCTTTCAAATCCTGGAAATTCGTGCAGAACGCTTCGTATCCCTTATCCGAAAGGAATGCCTTCAGTCCAAGGTAGAGACGAAGCTGATAGCGTACCGATTCTTCAAACGCCTGTGGCGCATTGTCCTGCGGCGCAAGCGAATAGTTCTCGCCCAATTGCTTGTACGCCGCATCGATATCCTTTTCATCGACCGCATCGACGACATCGGCAAGCTCGCCGACCGGCCAATAGTCGACCGTCCACCCTAGGCGAATCTGCGCCTCGACTTTGTCGCCCTCCGTGACCGCAACATCGCGCATCGTATCGCCAAAACGGCAGACGCGAATGCGGAAGCTCTCGTCATAGGTGACGGCGACATCCTGCCAATCCGCGATTTCCTTCTGCACATCCGCATCGCCCCACCAGCCATAGACCACCTTGTTATTAAGGCCGAGGCGCGCGTTCAGATAACCGTACTCACGGTCGCCATGTGCGCTTTGGTTCAGATTCATGTAGTCGAAATCGATCGTCGCATACGGGATCTCATTTCGGTACTGCGTTGCGAGATGGAGAAGCGGCTTTTGCAGGAGCGTCGTCCCGCGAATCCAATTCTTTGCGGGGGAAAAGGTATGCATCCATGTGATGACGCCCGCCACCGCATCGTGATAATTCACATCCTTCATGAACTGCGTGATGCCGTCCGCCGTCGTCATGACGCCCTTGCAGACAATCTGGTAGGGCAGATTCCCATTCGCATTCAGCTTGTCAGCAATATCCTGTGCATCGCGCGCGACATTCGCAAGCTGCTCCTCGCCATAAAGGAACTGGCTGCCCGCAACGAACCAAAATTCATGATCCCTTACTTTCAGCATGATCGTTCTCCCCTTTTCCCGTCGTCTCAATGATGCTGCCCATAATACGCATTTATGCCATGCTTGCGCAAATAATGCTTGTCAAGAAGGTGCTGCGGCACGCGCAGGTCTTCATGCGCAAGCATCATGGCATGGTAATTCATCTCGGCAACGAGGTCGAGCACCTTGGCATTCTCCACTGCCTTTTGCGTTGTCGTGCCCCAAGTGAACGGGCCATGCTGCTTGACCAGCACCCCCGGCACCGCCATAGGGTCAATCCCGCGCTCGCGGAAGGTGCGTACGATGACCCTCCCCGTATTTTCTTCATAGGCGGTTTCGATCTCCTCTTTGGTCAGAGCCGGCGTGACGGGAACTGTTCCGTAGAAGTTATCTGCGTGCGTCGTTCCCATCGGTTCAATCTCCACGCCCGCCTGCGCAAAGGAAACAGCCCATGAGGAGTGCGTATGCACGACGGATCGAATCCCAGGAAACGCGCGATAAAGCACCATGTGCGTAAGCGTATCGCTCGATGGGTTCAGCTCGCCTTCCACCACGTTTCCATCCAGATCGACGACAACCATGTCTTCCGGATGCATGTTTTCATAGGCCACGCCGGAAGGCTTGATGACAAAGCGCCCCGTCTCGCAATCCAGTCCTGAGACATTTCCCCATGTGAACGCGACAATGCCGAGCCTCGGCAGCATCAGGTTCGCTTCATAGACTTCTTCCTTCAGGTTCTCCAGCATAAACGAGCCTCCTATTCCTCTGTTGCATCTGCCAGCATGCTCGCTTCCCGCTCCACTTGCAGCGCCGCCTTGTAGCGTGCCATAAACCGTTCACATCCCGCAACGCCCAGTGGCTCTGGGACGAGTGTCGTTCGTTCCACGTGGCGGAACACTTGCGCATCCATAAAATCGGCCAACGGCACATCCCCATCCATCCGCGCATAGGAAGCTAGGACTGCCATGCCCCACGCCCCGCCCTCGCTCGCCGTATCCATGACCGTGATCGGCATATTGAGCGAATTGGATAAGACCTGCTGCGCGATGACAGGCGTTCGGAACAGCCCGCCATGCGCGATCATCACATCGGTGCGGATTCCCTCCTCGCGCACCAAGATGTCCATGCCGATCTTCAGCGGAGCGAATGCGGCATACAATTGGGCGAGCATGAAATTGGGCAGGTTCATGCGGCTATGAGGCGTCCGCAAAAAGAGCGGCCGTCCTTTTTCCACATTGGTGATATTCTCGCCCGAAAGGCAGTTGTAGCTTACGAGCCCGCCTGCATCAGGATCGCCTTTTGCCGTATGGACAAGGAGCAATCGGTATAGTTGGTCCGGCTCAATCGGTTGCCCAAGATACAGCGCAAAATCCTCGAACAGCCCGATCCATGCATTTAAGTCAGAGGAGCAATTGTTTGCATGCACCATTGCAACCGGCGTGCCATCCGGTGTTGTCACCAGATCGATGTCCCGATGCACATGGCACAGCGGCTTGTCGAGCACATGCATGGAAAACGCCGATGTGCCGACCGAAATGTTGCCCGTACATTTCCGCACGGCATTCGTGCTCACCATGCCGGTTCCCGCATCCCCTTCAGGCGGTGCCATCCATGTTCCTGCCAGAAGCCTGCCGCTTGGATCCAACAGGTGCGCTCCTTCCTTTGTGAGCGCGCCGGCATACTCTCCCGCACGCAAGACGTGCGGCAAGAGATCTTTTACGTCCCACGTGTATGCCATGACCTCCGGCAGGTGGGAAAATGCCGCAAGCATTCCCGCATCATACGTCCCCGTCCTCTCATCCACGGGAAACATGCCGGAAGCATCCCCGATGCCAATCACCTTTTCGCCGGACAGCTTCCAGTGCACGTACCCGGCAAGCGTCGTAAAAAATGCCAGATCCCTGACGTGGCCCTCCCCATTCAGCACGGCTTGATACAGGTGTGCGATGCTCCAACGCTGCGGAATGTTGAACTGCAGTTTATCCGTCAGTATCTCGGCTGCCGCCCCCGTCATATTGTTGCGCCATGTGCGAAATTCCGCCAGCTGCTTGCCCGCCTGATCAAACGGCAGGTAGCCGTGCATCATCGCGCTGATGCCGATGGCACCAAGCCTCGTAAGCGGAACATGGTATCGGTTGCGCACATCTGCCGCAAGCTGTGCATAGCAAGCCTGAGCGCCTACCCAAACGGATTCAAGTGCATACGTCCAAATGCCGTCCCTCAGATCATTCTCCCATGCATAGCTTCCCGAAGCGATGGTCTCATATTCGGCATTGATGAGCACGCTCTTGATTCGCGTCGACCCGAACTCAATTCCTAGAACAGCCGTGCCGTTCTCAATTGCGGTGACATTTTGTTTGAAGTCCATGAACGAAGCCCTCCCTTTCACGGTACGGCAGTGCACCCCCTGCATCTCAGTCTCCTCCTGCGTGCGCCCTTTCCTCTTTGGCATGCATCTCGTGACGAACAGGACACCGAGCAAACCGAATAGGCCGATGATGGAAAACGGAAAAATTCGTGAGCAAATATGTGCTCGAGCACATATTTTGTATAGATTATCATATTAAATCCAAATTGTCAATGTAACTTCATCGTTTTCCATCATGTGCTCGAACAGATAATAGGCTGTGGACAGCAATTGGAGGAACGTACAGGCCACCAAACAGGAAATTGCAACCGCATTCGAAAATCGGTATAATGAGACCGTATAGGAGGCTAGCATGATTACGATAAAACAGATCGCCGAACTTTGCGGTGTCTCGCGTGGCACAGTCGATCGCGTCATAAACGGCCGCGGCAAGGTCAAGGAGGAAAAGCGCGAACTCATTCTCAAAACGATGGAGAAGTTTGGCTATCAGCCGAATCCGGCAGCGCGCGCCCTCGTTTCTCAGAGGCAGAGCCCTATTGTCGGCGTCATCATCTCCGCCAGTGAGATTCAGTTCTTTGCCCCCGTCATCCGTGCCCTCCGCAAGGCTGCCTCCTACTACGAACGCTTCGGCTTGCGTGCGCAGTGGCATCTTCTCACGGGATACAGCGCCGCCGACCAGTGCG
>ERZ772945.300-NODE-300-length-41040-cov-19.530633_pt1 | contig 41040 bp, 32 predicted proteins | sample MGYA00511681_ERZ772945 | MGnify/ENA primary metagenome ERZ772945 (study PRJEB29015, sample SAMEA2737943) | human oral metagenome | biome: human oral; feature: human-associated habitat; material: dental | place: China | collected 2143 ...
ATCTCCCAACCCTCCCGGCGCATCTCGTAATCATCCACCGGGTGGGTGACCGTAATCAGGTTACAGTTCGGCCCAATCTGCACCCACTCACCAATGGTGACCGTGGTGGTGTCCAAGATGGTGACCCCAAAATTAATGAACGTGTTCGCCCCAATGGTGGTGTTCACCCCATATTCGATCATCATAGGGGGCTGTACCCGGCATGGCCCGCTCGCCGGGTGAATAATCCGCCGCAACAACCGGTCCAGGGCATCCCGGTCCGAGGGGGTGATCTTATTATATTCGTGCACCAAATCTATGGTGATCGTGGTTTGGCCCGAGCCGGGAATGTGCCACACCCCGGGCTGGGGGAGATCGGTTTTTTCATGCATGACGCCCCAGTGTACCCACCTTGGGGCGTCGTCAAGCGGAAACCTAGCCGGTGGCCTTGCCGAAATCAATGCGGGAAATCGACGATCGGCCCCGCACCTGACCCAACTCGTTCGGGGACTCGTCGTAGCTCACCACCACCGTGTTCCCCACATATTGGCTGAGCGTCTGGATCAGCTTCAGGGGGGTTGCCAAAATCATGTGGAACCCGAACGCATCAAACACGTTCATGGCCCGCTGCGTGTAGGTGGGGTCCGCCCGGTCGAACGCCTCATCGAGCACCACCGTGGCGTAGCTGGGGTATTGGGCGTCCGGCTTGGCCAACTGGTAGCGCAGGGCGGCAGCCAGGCAGAAGAACACCAGCTTTTGGGCCTGCCCGCCGGACAGCACCGACGAGTCCACATAGGTGTTGAGCACCGTGCCGTCCTCATCCACCTCGACACCAACGAAACTCACATGCCGGCGGGTGTCAAGCACGGCCTTCTGCCAGCGCACATCGCCCGCCTCCTTCGAACCCAGGCGCTTAATCAGCGTGGCAATGTTGTGGTAGCGCTGCTCCGCCTCGGCATCGTTTTGCTCGTTCATGCCGCCGCTGACGGCCTCATCAAGCTGGCGTTGGAACGTGGTCACCACCTCGCCGCGGGCATCCCGCACATCAATGCGCAGGAACCGGCCCTCCGAAAACTCCGAACTGGCGAGCGAATGATTCACCGGGGCGATCCGTTCCCGAATCTCGTTCTGTGCCTGCCGCAGCCGGTGGGAAATATCCGCCAAATTCCGGGTCGACATGTCGTTAATGAGCGCCCGGAACTGGTTCGTGAACTCCGCCAACCGCTCACCCTTGAGCTGCTGCAGCTTCGCCAACGCCTCGGTGATGAAGTCCGGTGTGGCCTCCAGGTCGGCCCGCTCCGCCGGCCACCGCTCAATATACGACGTCAACCGGATAGTGATCTTATTATTCGCCGTGTTTAACGTCTCATTATTCTTCTTGAGGTTCGCCGAAAACTCATTCGTCAAAATAGTCATCAGCTTGTCCACATTCTTCGACGTCACCCGGCGAGTATGCCGCAGGAACAGCTTATGCACTGTGGTGAACGTGGCATCATCCACATCAATCGTGGCCTCGGCGTTCGCCTCCGCCAGCGATGCCTGAATCCCATCCAGGGTGTGCTGCGCCGCACCCACATTACGGTTGCACAACTGCATTTGTTCCTGGGCATCCTGCAGCTTCTGCTCCGCCTGCTGCGCGTTCTCCGTCAGCGTCTTCACATCCGGGTTTTCCGTCAACTGCTCCAACTGCTGGTTGAGGGATTCGATGTGCTCGTCAATGATCGCGGTGTCGAGGTTCTCCCACTCCTCGTCCACAATGCTGAGTGCGAACTGCACCTGGGCGTTCTCCTGGGCGATGCGGGAATGAATCAGCTGATTCTCGTTCTGCCGGGCCTTCAGGGTGGTTTGCGCACCCGACAAATGCTTCCGCAGCAACTCCACTTTCGCCTGATTGTTCGAGCCCAGCCGGTAGTAGACCCGGTCCCCTAGGGCGTGCACATCATTTTTCTGCAGCCGGCTTGTCGGATCCGAACGTCGAAAAGCTTGCCGCACCAAACCACTGCGCGTCACACCCTTTTCGTGCGGGTCGAGCCGATCCAAATCACCCGGATTATTTACGCACACATAGCTGTAGCGGGTGGCAAGCTCGTGGCTCACCCAGGCGCTAAACTCGTGGTCAACCACGTCAACCTTACGAACCAGGCTCTGCGGGTGCACCCGCGGATTCGGATAACTATGGGACGAATCAATGCTGCTAAACCGGAGCCTCACGCCCCAATGGGTGCGGTTAATGTAGTTTTGCACCGCAGGATAATACCGGACCGGCACCAAAAGTTCGTGGGCGAAATCCGCCAACAACCGTTGAATCACCGGCTCCCACTCGCTTTCGGACGGCACAATATCAATCAATTCGCCGGCGAACGGGAGTTCGGATTCCTTAATATTGAACTCGTCGCAGATCGCCTCCCGGCGGGCCAAAAACCTCGCATCAATATTGCTGTTATTGGCGGCGACAACCTCCAACTCCTGCTGCAACGTGGACACCTCATTGGTGGCCTGGTCCAAACTCACGAACGACTGCGCCAAGTCCCGATTCAGCCGCTCCATGTTCGCCGGGTGTTCCGCAATGCTCACCTTTGCCGAATTAATCAGGTCGTTAAACTCCGACACCGTCGTGGGCATCACCCCACCGTGCGACTCGATGCGTTTCTGCAGGTTCGCATACGCCTTGCGGCGCTCCGCCAGCTGCTGCTTATGGTGGCCCACCAGCATTTGCAGGTTCTCCACCCGGCCCCCATCGGCACTATTCATCGCCTGGTTGGCCTGGGAAAACTCCTCCAACGCATACCGGTATTTTTCCGTCGCCTTCGTGTTGGCGACCTGCGCCTGCTCCAGCGTGATCTCCGCGGCGACCTGCGCATCCTCCAACTCCGCAATCTTCAGCTGATTCGCCACCGACGGCAGCGCCCGCTGCAACGATGTGGTGGAGGCAATCTCCGCCTGCGCCGTCAGCACCTGCTTATGCAACTGCTCCAGGGGACTCAGCGCCTCAACCTGCGCCTTCACATCCTGCACCCGCTCGTATGCGGACTCCAAGTCGGCGAACTGTTCCACCGCGGTCCGCGCATACGCGAACGTGTCCGGCTCCACCAACATGAACTCCCGGAACAAATGATCCAAGTTATCCAACGATTTCGCCGACTGGGTGCGTTGCAGCAGCAGCTGGGCCTCCATGCTGGAAATCCCCAATAGTGGCCGGAACATTTCCGCAAACGGCGCGTGATCCTCGAAAAAACTTGCGGAAGAAAATTCCTTTTTAATACCCCGCTTATCCAGGCCCTTTGCCAAAAACGGGATAAACGCCTGGGCCTCAACAACCTGCTCCGGGAACACCCCAAACAGCCGCACCACATTCGCCGGATTATTATCACCCGACTTCAAATAAAACAGGCCGGTGAGACTGCGGCACAAGCCCATCCCATTCGAATAGGTCAGGACAATAATCGAAAACGTCGCCTTGGGTCGCAGGTACTGCGCCACCACCATGCCCAAATCCGGGTCCTCCGTGGTCCGCCACGCACCCCGAATATACGACACCAGATCTCTGCCCTTGCCGCGGCGCGCCTCATGCTGGGCTGCCGCATTAAACCGGAGCCGATCCGACGGCACCAACACCGCCGAAATCGCGTCAATGAGCGTGGACTTACCGCTACCCGAACCGCCGGTGACGAGGAATCCTCGACGCGACACCGGGATATCCACAATGCCGTCGAATGTGCCCCAGTTCACTAATTGAATCCGGGATAACCGCCATTGATCGGCGTGAACTATTTCTCGATCGTATGTTGGTTGCGTTATCACTTGGATTCCTCCCTGGCTAAGAGCTCTTCGAACTCTGCTTTGATTCCCGCCACTGTCTGGGCGTCGAAAATATGTTTGAGTGCTGGTGACACTTCGTAGCGACCCTCGGTTTCGGTGTCCCCCAGCAAACTATAGTCGCGGCGCATCCGGTCTAAAGACGCATCAAACCGCCGATTAAAAGTCGCCTCATCCCGGTCGTCCAATGCGCGGAATTGTGACGCATTTTCCCGCAGTTCTTCCTGGTCAACAATGACCCGTTCGCCCGGTACCGCCAGCCCCAGCCGGGTGCGGAGATCCAGCAGCACAATCGTGTCGATAATGGTGAGGGTTTTCACCCGCAGGACGTGGGGCATGTCCACATAATGCTCCTTGCCCACCCGAATGGGGTTGCCGGAGTTGGCAATGCGGGTAAACGCAATGCCGGCATCCTCGTCAACGACAAGATCGAGGAACATGTCGGCCAGGCGCTGCCGCAGTGCGGTTTCGTCACTCAGGATGGCCTTCCAAATGGGGGGATGCTGTTCCGCCCGCACAAGGGGTCCCTGGAGCAGCTGGACGAGGGCGCGCCGGGAGTCGAAGCTGAGCGTGCCGGCGTCGGAGTCCCACAGGTTGTCGCCACCAATGCTGGTGTGGACATAATCGTCCTCCATCCAATCGAAAGTATCTTCGGTTTCGACGGGGGCGGCGTTTGTGGTTGCTGCGCTTGCGCTTGCGGTGGCGTGGGCTGCGGTCGGGGCAGCGGGCTGGGCCGGGGGAGTCACGAGCGTGGCGGGTTGCTCCGGCGTTGGTTGGCCAGGTTCGGGCTTGTCGACGTCTTCCACAGGCGTTTCCGCCGGCACCTCTGCTGCTTCTGCTTCTTCTTCCTCGGATTCTTCGGATTCCTCGGCCAGGTTTGTGTGGGTCAGATCCTCGGGCTCGTCGTCGGCTTCCGCTAGCGTTTCCGCCACCGCGGATACCGCTGCCGAAGCTGGCTCGCTGGCCTGTGACTCCTCTGCCTCCGTGACATCTTCGGCAACTTCGGCAGCTTCAGGCTCTGTTGTGGGGGCGGTGGCGTCGGCGCTGGTGGGGGCCTCATCGACTATGTCTTCGTCGCTCAGGTCAGCCGTGTCATCATCGAGGAATTCTTCTTGGGGATTGTCACCTTGGGTCGGGTAGGCGTCGAAGTCTTCATACGAGGCGGCGGCATTGATGGAGTTCACCAATTTTCGGGCCTCCTCCTGGATCTCCAGGGGAGTGTGGCGGGCCTCCCGGACCGGGGTGGTGGCGTCGACACCCAAATCGCCATGATCCGACTCACCGTGGGGGTCGTCGTTGTCGGCCAATTCGCCGGCATCATCGGTGTCACCATCGGCGGCATATTCGTCAGTCGTCCGGTTTTCAAGGCCTGCCCCGACAAATCCGGCATACCCGGGATTCCGCAACCCGGTGGTGGGTGCGGTATTCTCGCCGGCATCTGTCGTCGGCAGGGTGGCGGGGCTACCCTCCGGGTCGGTCGCAGCAGCCTCCTGGTCCAAGTCATCGTCGGTGTCGGTGTGAGCATCAACCTCGGAGGTGGTGCGGCGGGCATCGGGTTGTGCCGCCCGGTCCCACGGCTTATCGGCAGCCGCCGCATCATCCGAGGTTTCCTCAGGCGACACTTCAAGTTGTGGTTCCGATGCCTCGGTAGCTCCGGCCCCGGTGAAACGTCGACCGGCGGGCGATTCCGGCGCCGTAACAGTGCGGCCCGGTTTGGATTCCGCCGTGGTCTCTACCTCGGCATCGTCAACAACGTTACCTGCGGCATCAGCAGTATCGGCGGTGTCGACATCAGCGTCGGCGGGGGAGTGGGCGGAGTAATGCAACGCCCGGCGCGACCCGTGGGTGGTTTGGGGCACGTCGGTGGTGTCGTCGTCGAATTGCACGTCGAGTACCTCGGCGTCGATGATTTCCGCCTCCACTATGTCTGCCTTGACTATGCCCGCATCATTACGGCCGGTGGCGTTTCTTCCCCCGAAATACCGGTCTGTGTACGCCAATTCCGCCCGGTGACGTGTGGGGGCGGGGGATTCGATTTCTCGTGGGGCAATGAACGGGAAGGAGTTGTGTTCCCCAGAGTTGCGGTGTTTGCCTTCGCCTTCCTCGTTCTGGTCGTTGTGGTTTATGGGAGTGTTGTTAGTCATAGTGCCGTGTTTTCTGTGGTCGGGTGCTGGTCTGGGTGAGTGGTGTGCTGCGCATAATAACCGGTTGTAATTATTGCTGGTTTCCTCGATTAAGGTTAGAGATTATTGTCGTGGGTGAACAACCAACCGGTGATGACCGCTTGCATGGGGGTGCCGTTATCATCCCAGGTGACGGTTTCCAACGATTCCAAGGCGATACCATTGGCCATGGCAAAATACAATAGCCCAACAACGCTGGCTAAACCTTGAGTTGCCGGATAATCCTGTAACACATCACCGATGGTAGCCTGGCCGCGTTTATCCACACTGCCGGTGATATGGCTGCGTAGCTCTTCGAAATCAATCTCGCTGGCACGCACCGATTCGAACAAAGCTTCGGTATCAATGTGGGCTTCTTCGAGCGGCACGGGCAGGGTTTCGACCATTTCTTCGCCCAGGTTTTTCATTTCCAGGGAGTCGATGGAATGAATGTTCATGCCGATCTGCGTCAGTGGGGTGTGTAGCTGCACCAGGGGACCCAAGTGTTGGTGTTCGATGGTGCGTCCCGCCAGCGCCCGGGTTTCGCGGAGCAGTTCGAGCATGCGGCGGTTTTCGGTGAAGTCTTGGGTGCGCACATAGTCGCGGAGCGATCGGGAGAGTTCCGTCATGAGCATGTTCACCTGGTAGCCTTCCGACTCCAGGTCTTGGAAGAGCCTGCGAAGATGGTCGGCAATGGTGGCGTCGAGGTCTTTGGCGCTTTCCCGGTTGAGGATGTTGGTGATCCACTCGTCGATAGGCGTCGATTTTTTGTGCTCCAACAGTGCGGTATAAAAGTCGCGGAATCTACGGCCCGCGTCGGATTCGGCGATGACGTCCACCCCGCGGAAAATATCGTCCAAAATCTGCCCGCGGCTATCTTCCGGCTCTAACAGCTGGCGCCGCAGTGTGCGGTTGATTTCTTCCAGTTCGGTGCGCACCTGGGCGAAATCGGCGGGGATCGTGCCCGCCAACTCCAGCACGTCGAGGACCCGTTCGGAGATTTGGTCCGCCGACAGCACCTCAAAATACCCCCGTTCGGTGTCGGCTATGAGTTGCTCCAACGCCTCTTTTTCCTCCGCCAGCTGCGCCAATCGGGTGTTGATGTCCGGGTCCGACTCCCGTGAGAGATTCTCCAACGAGTCCGCGATCGAATGGATTCGGGCCGCCGACACCGCCGAATGTGGGTGCTGCCAGCTCTCTACCGAGTCTAGGGCGTTGAGCGTGGTCGCGCTGGGTTCGATGGTTTCCCCCGTGACCGCATTGCCGGGGCGGCGTACCAGCCAGCCGGCCTTTACCCAGTCCGTAATGTAGGTTTGGGGGTCGTGCGGTAATTCCAAGCCTTCTGCGCGAAGCATTTTGAGGTCGGCATCGAGGAGGTCATAGATTTCAATGGCCGACCGGGCCTTCGTGCTAGGAGGAAAGTGTTCAGCAACAAACCCCAGTACAACGGGCATAAGTGGGCTACGAAGCAGCTTAAGGATTGCTGATTTTTCTTCTAAACGACGATTGCTGATAGTACGCGCAACAATGCTCATGGTTTACATAGTGCCATGATTTGTGGGATTTCTGTCTTAAAATCCCCCAATTGAATGTGAAAGCACAACGGTGAACAACTGTGACTTAGTGAAATAATACCTAAAGTCTTTTCCGCCACATCTTTCCACCGCTTAAGCTTCACGCCAAGCTTGACGACGCCAACCTTCGGCACGATACCGCCTGCCGCCATGGTGGTCGAACATCTACTAAACTTCGAGCAATGAGTTCAGCGAGTACCGCACCCCACATTGCCGCGCATATTGCCACCGAATTACACGTACCCGAAGCCAATGTTCTTGCGGCCCTTGGGCTTATCGCCGAGGGAAACACCGTCCCCTTCATTGCCAGGTATCGGAAAGAAGCCACCGGTGGTCTTGATGACACCCAACTGCGCACCATTGAGGAGCGTGCCACGTATCTCACTGAGCTGGCGGACCGGAAGCAAACCATTCTGGCCGCCATCGAGGAGCAGGGCAAGCTCACCGACGACCTGAAGGCCCTCATTCTGGCCTGCGACACTAAGGCCCGCCTGGAGGACCTGTATCTTCCCTACAAGAAGCGCCGCAAAACCAAGGCCGATGCGGCCCGGGAGGCCGGCCTGGAGCCGCTGCTCGACAGGCTCATCGCCGAACCCCATGGCGATCCCGTGGCGGCGGCCGAAGCCTATGTGTGCGCCGGGTTTGAGGACCCCAAGAAGGCCCTCGATGGGGCCCGCGCTATTCTCATCGACCGGTTTGCCCTTGACGCCAACCTGGTGGGGGAGCTCCGGGAAACCATGTATAGCACCGGCAGCATGGAAAGCCAGGTTGTTCAGGGCAAGGAGCAGGACGGGGCGAAGTTCACCGACTATTTCAGCTTCGCCGAGCCCTTCACCTCCCTGCCGTCTCACCGGATTCTCGCTTTGTTCCGGGGCGAGAAAGAAGGCGTTTTACACCTCAATCTCAATGCTGGTGACGACGACCATTATTGCGGCATAATCGCCAACCAGTTCGAGCTGGATACGTCGTCTTCGTGGCTGGCGGACGCCATTCGGTGGGGGTGGAAAACCAAGCTTTATATTTCCTCCGGCCTGGACATTCGCATGCGGCTGAAGGAAACCGCCGAGGAGGCCGCTCTCGAAGTCTTCGCCCGTAACCTGAAGGACGTGCTGCTCGCCGCCCCCGCCGGCCAACGCGCCACCCTGGGGTTAGACCCCGGCTATCGCAACGGCGTCAAATGCGCCACGGTTGACGGCACCGGCAAGGTGCTCAGCACCCTCATCGTGCACCCCCACCAGCCCCAAAACCAGTGGTCTCATGCGGTGCAGGCCCTCGCCCACGAATGCGCCACCCACCATGTGGACCTCATCGCCATCGGCAATGGCACCGCCAGCCGGGAAACCGAAAAGCTCGCCGGCGAGGTCGCCAACCTCATTGCCAAGGCCGGCGGCACCCGACCCACGCCCGTCGTGGTCAGCGAATCCGGGGCCTCCGTGTACTCCGCCTCCGAGATCGCGGCCGCCGAATTCCCCGACATGGATGTGTCCCTCCGGGGTGCGGTCTCTATCGCCCGCCGCATCCAAGACCCCCTCGCCGAGCTGGTGAAAATCGACCCCAAGGCCATTGGGGTGGGCCAATACCAGCACGACGTGAACCAAACCGCCCTGGCGAAAACCCTCGACGCCGTGGTCGAAGACGCCGTCAACGCCGTGGGTGTGGACCTTAACACCGCCTCCGTGCCCCTCCTGGCCCGGGTTGCCGGCATCACCAACACCATCGCCCACAACATTGTCACCTACCGGGACACTAATGGGGTGTTCGCCAACCGGGCCGGCCTGAAACATGTGCCCCGCCTGGGACCAAAGGCCTTCGAACAGTGCGCTGGGTTCCTCCGCATCACCGGCGGCAGCGACCCGCTCGACGCTTCCGCGGTCCACCCCGAGGCCTACCCGGTGGTGCGCCGCATCGCCGAATCCACCGGCCTGGGCGTGGCCGACCTGATCGGCAACACCGCGGTCCTGTCCCGGCTCAAGCCCACGGACTTCGCCGACGACACCTTCGGCATCCCCACCGTCACCGACATTCTCGCCGAACTGGACAAACCCGGGCGTGACCCCCGTCCCGAATTCACCACCGCCACCTTCAAGGAAGGCGTCGAAAAGCTTTCCGACCTCACCCCCGGCATGATCCTGGAGGGAACCGTCACCAATGTGGCCGCATTCGGCGCGTTCGTCGACGTGGGGGTGCACCACGACGGCCTGGTGCATGTGTCCGCCCTGGCCAACAAGTACGTGTCCGACCCGCACGACATTGTTCGCTCCGGGCAGGTGGTGAAAGTGAAAGTCATGGATGTTGACGTGGAACGCCACCGCATCGGCCTCTCCATGCGGCTTGACGACGAACCCGGCCAGCCCGCCACCCGGAAACGCGGTGGTGACCAGCGGGGGAGCGGGCACGGTCGCCGCCGCACCGATCGTCAGGGGGACCGCCGTGGCGATCGTCGGGGCGGCAACAGAGCTGCCCCGCAAGGCGCAATGGCCGACGCCCTGAAGAAGGCCGGCTTCGGGCGGTAAGCCACTTCATACTTTTGGTGGTGGTTAGCTATAGTTCATAGGTATGACTTCGCGCCGCCGCTCTCACAACATAGTTAAAAACGGGTGGGTCACCGACCAACACGGCTCCTGGGCCATGGGATTCGTCCCACTCATCCTCGGACTCTGGTCCGCCCCCACCCTCACCTGGCTTCATGGCATGCTTGTCATCGCCTGGACCAGCGGATTTTTCTTCTTCGCAGTGGCGGAAAAATGGCTCAAATTCCGGTACAAGCCCCGCTACCGGCCGGCGCTCATCACCTACGGCGCCATCGCCGCGATCTTTAGCCTCATACTCATCATCGGCGCACCCCACCTACTGTGGTGGGGGCTCGTCTACCTTCCCCTCATCGTCGCATCGTTCTACCTGTCCTGGGCCAAAAAAGAGCGCTCGCTCCTCGCCCGACTCGTCGCCATTGCCGCTGCCTGCCTCGTGCTTCCCCTCGCCATCAACGTGGACATACCCCACCCCTGGTTCGCGGCCGACGCTATCGCACCCAAGGGCTGGTATTTGTGCGCCCTGCTCACCACCTACTTCGCCACCACCGTCCCCTTCGTGAAAACCGTCATCAGAGAACGCAACTCCACCCCCTGGTTCGTCGGCTCCATCACCGTCCACGTGATCGCAACCCTCGCCATGGCGGCACTGGCGGTACAAGGCTACAACTACTGGACCCACGTGCTGGTGTGGGTGCTCCTCACCGGCCGGGCCGTCGCCATGCCGCTGCTAGCGAAACGCCGCGGCGTCCCCTGGCGGCCCCGCAACATCGGCATGCCGGAAATCGGCTACAGTCTCCTCGTATTCGCCACCCTGCCATACGGATTAGCATTCCCATAACCCCAGGTGCCGCCGACGTGAGGGCGTCGCAAAGCAAGTTTGGCACCAACAGCATGCATATGTCATAATGGGCCAGTTGTCTGGTTTCACCAGCCATCACGCCATGTCGCGGACACGAATCGGCCGAGTGAAAAGCGCCGCTAGAATCCTCTGTCCCAGAAAGAAAAGGTATTTCCAAACATGAACATTCTTGACAAAGTTGATGCAGCCTCATTGCGCGACGATATTCCCACATTCCACCCGGGCGACACCCTCAACGTGCACGTCAAAGTGATCGAAGGCACCAAGTCGCGTATCCAGGTCTTCAAGGGCGTTGTCATCCGCCGCCAGGGCAGCGGTGTTCGGGAAACCTTCACCGTCCGGAAAATCTCCTTCGGCATCGGCGTGGAACGCACCTTCCCGGTACACAGCCCCAACATCGACAAGATCGAGGTCGTGTCCCGCGGTAAAGTCCGGCGCGCCAAGCTGTACTACCTGCGCGACCTGCGCGGCAAGGCAGCCAAGATCAAGGAAAAGCGCTAAGTTTCACGGCCCCACCCCATCACCTTGGATTATCAATGGTGGTGGGGTTTTCTGTTTGTCCCTATGGCAATGACTGGTACAACTCCGTCACATAGCCTGCCGACGGGTCATCATCGGAAGGCACACTCACATACTCCTCCCACGAAATCGGCGCCAACGCCCCATCGGGGTGCTCGCTCGGCACCTGCGCAACCTCCGCCGTGAACGCCTGCCGCGCATCCGGCAACGACTCATAAGAATCATTATGCACAGCCTTCGCCGCAGCGCTCGGCGGAAACCGGTGAATCGCCAACCCCCGCGCCGTAGCAGCCTCCTGCACCTGCGCCACCTGCTCCACCGGAACCTCAAAACCGGCCAACAGATCCACCTGAGGGGTAGCCGCAAAAAAATAGCAACACGACGTGCCAGGTTGGGCCTGAGCCTGCGCCAACACCTCCGCAGTCTCATTGAACGCATGTTCGTGCAAATCGGATAATTCCTCGGCGGAAACCTGACGCCGCACCCCCACAACATACCGCTGCGGCACCTCAACAAACTCCAGCATACATAGCCCTTCTACGGAAAAAATATCACTCAGCTGATACCAAATTTACTATCCTCTCAGTGTATGGGCAGCACCCATGATGTGACTGTGTGTTCTATAAAACTTTGGTGATAAACCCCCACCCATCCCACCGCCAACAACCGTGGGTAGGAATACATAACGAACTCGCAGCGCAACGCTTAACCCTGCTAAGCTCAGTCCTTGTGAATCAGCAGGAAAGCTCCGATAACAACGAAGAAACCACTGACGCTTCCCCATCACATGCTGTGGAAACCAGTGAAGAAACCGGCGCAAAATCTGGCCGGAAATCAGCGCGAAACCGCGAAAAACCCAGGGACAAAACCGCGGAAAAACCAGAGAAAAAACCTACCCCCTGGTATATCGAAATCCCCGTGGTAATACTCATTACCGTCATCTTCATGTCGCTGCTCCAAACCTTCGTTGGGCGACTCTACTTGATTCCCAGCTCCTCCATGGAACCCACGCTGCACGGCTGTACCGGCTGCGTCGGCGACCGAATCGTCGTAGAGAAAATCACCTACCGATTCAGCGACCCCAAACCCGGAGACGTCATTGTGTTCGAAGGCACCCCCTCCTGGAACGCCAGCTTCGTCCCCCACTACGCCACCAACCCCATCATGCGGGGCCTCGAAACCGTGGGCACCTGGCTGGGATTCGCCGCGCCGGGGGAGAATAACCTGGTGAAACGGGTGATCGCCACGGGTGGCCAAACCGTTCAATGCTTACAGGGCGACCCCGGAATCATGGTGAACGGTAAGAAGGTAGACGACTCCTACATTCTGAACCCGCCGCAAAACCCCATCGACCATAGGGTGGGCTCCGATGCGTGCGGCGGCAATTATTTCGGGCCCATCACCGTGCCCCAGGGTCGGCTCTTTATGATGGGGGATAACCGCACCAATTCCTCCGACTCCCGCTACCACCTGGGTGACGAATACCAGGGCACCATCCCGTTGGAAAACGTGAAAGGCAAAGTGCAGTGGATCATTCTGCCGTTTAACCACATTGGTAGCGTCGCCGACCCGAACATTCAAGGCTGATGTCGTGTCGCTTGTCGACGCCCCAAGGTATGACGGATCAGAGTAACCACGAACCACCATGCGTGTTCTCAAACACCACCGCACCTTCGAAGTAGCGCTGCACCAAGCCGGGCTTGGCCCGGTTGCCGGCGTGGACGAGGCCGGCCGCGGGGCCTGCGCCGGACCCATCACCATCGCCGCCTGCATCCTGCCGCCACAACCATTGGCCGCGCTTTCCCGGCTCACGGATTCGAAAAAACTATCGGCGGCCACCCGGGCCGCGCTTTTCCCGCTTATTCAACACCACGCGGTGGCCTGGTCCATTCTTCACATTTCCGCAGCCGACATTGACCAATATGGCATCCAACACGCCAATGTGTTCGGTATGCGGCGGGCGGTGGCATTATTGGATGTACAACCCGGGTATGTGCTCACCGACGCCCTCAAAGTCGACGGTTTCGCCTGCAGCTACCTGCCTATCATCGGCGGCGACGCCGCAGCCCGCTGTATTTCCGCAGCCTCCGTGTTGGCCAAACACGCCCGCGATCTGGTCATGGCAGAACTTGCCGAAACCTACCCCCGCTACGAATTCGCTAGCCACAAGGGGTACGGCACGAAGGTGCACATGACTGCGGTGCGCCGTTACGGGGCAAGCCCGGTTCATCGTTATAGTTATGCAAATGTAGCCGCCGCACATTCGGAGTGGTTAGGGCAGACACCAACACACACCCAAAAACCAACCCCAGGTGAGGCACACACCACCACGGGTGGCGAACAGTTTTTATTCTAAAAAACAAGGTGGGATAACCAGCAATGAGCGCCGAGGAACTCGAAAACTACGAAGCAGAAGTAGAACTCTCCCTCTACCGGGAATATCGGGATGTGGTGAGCCAATTCTCGTATGTGGTAGAAACCGAACGTCGCTTCTATCTGGCAAACGCCGTAGAGCTCATACCCCACACCCAAGGAAACGACGTCTACTATGAAGTGCGCATGTCCGATGCGTGGGTGTGGGACATGTATCGTTCGGTCCGGTTTGTCCGCTATGTGCGAGTCATCACCTACAAGGATGTGAATATCGAAGAACTCGATAAGCCAGATCTCATCATACCGGAGTAAAATAGATGCCCCTGGTTTCCGTAACCGCTACGAAAACCCCAGCTCGGCACACCTGCTGAAAAAAGTTATCCACAGGGGCACGATTTTTTCGCCAATTCCTCGACACACCGCTACAGGGCGAGCAGGGTGGGGATTAGCCATCCCCACCCCCAAGAAAGCAGCGGTGCCCCATGAACCAGCCCCTCCAACAAACCCCGGAACCACCCGCCACGCCACCGAAACCCCGACCCCGGCGGCAACCTGGAAGCACCAATCGGGCATACCGCAGCCATCTTGCCCACCGGGTCGGCGAACTCGGCGAAGCCACCGCCGCCCAGTTTTACCGTGACGAAGGCTACCGGATTCTCGCCCGCAATGTGCGCTATCCCGTGGGCGAACTCGACCTCATCGCCCGCGTCCCCGACCCCAACGGCACCATCGTTTTCATCGAAGTGAAAACCCGAACCACCCTGGACTTCGGCATTGCCGAGGCCGTGACCCCACGCAAACTCCACCGCATGCACCGGGCCGCCTACCGGTGGCTTACCGAACGCCACGTCCCATGGTCCGAGGTGCGGTTCGACGTGGTGGCCATATACCTCGACCCCACCGGCTTGGCCAGCGTGCAACGCTACATCGGGGTTGACGATGGCGCTCGCTAAAACCCTCAGCGTGACCCTCAACGGTGTGGCCGCCCAACTCGTTGAGGTAGAAGCCAACATCGGTGCCGGCCTCCCCGGAACCCACATTGTGGGCCTCGCCTCCGCGGCGGTCAACCAGGCCCGGGACCGCATTAAAATCGCCGCCCAAAATTCCAAGCTTCCCTGGCCCAAAACCAAGATCATGGTGAGCCTCCTCCCCAGCGATGTTCCCAAAACCGGCTCCCACTTCGACGCCGCCATCGCCGTCGCCATTCTCTCCGCAACCCACCCCGATGCCCGGGTGCGCGCCAGCCTCGCCAACACCATGGTGCTTGGCGAAATCGGATTCGACGGTCGCCTCCGGGCCGTGCCCGGCATCCTGCCCGCCGTCCTGGCGGCCAGCGCCGCCGGGGTAGAAACCGTCATCATCCCGGAAGGAAACGCCCACGAAGCGCTCCTCTGCCCCGGAATTGATGTGTTCACCGCCACCTCCATCACCCACATCATCGACTGGACCTATGGGCGGGCGGAACTCGCCCACATCACCCCAGACCAACCGCCTGGGCCGCCCCACACCAACAGGCATCTCGACATGAACCAGGTGGCCGGCCAACACGAGGCAAAATTCGCCGCGGAAGTAGCCGCCGCCGGTGGCCACAACCTCCTACTCATCGGCCCCCGCGGCTCCGGCAAATCCATGATCGCCGAACGCATCCCCACCCTGCTCCCACCACTGACCCAGGCGGAACAGGTGGAATCCACCGTCGTGCACTCCATAGCCGGAACCACCACCGACCATGTTGTCACCACCGCCCCCTACATAGCGCCCCACCACTCCATTAGCGCGGCCGCCCTCCTCGGCGGCGGGTCCGGAACCCCCAAACCAGGCGCCGTCAGCCTGGCACACAACGGCGTGCTCTTCCTCGACGAAGTATCGGAAATACCGGCAAAAATCCTAGACTCACTGCGCATCCCCATGGAAAACGGCCAAGTGCAAATCCACCGGGCCCACCGCACCTTCACGTTTCCTGCCAGGTTCCAACTGGTGATGGCCGCCAACCCCTGCCGGTGCGCCGCCGAAACCCCAGAAGCCTGCACCTGCCCCGCGACCGTACGGGCAAAATACCTCACCAACCTTTCCGGCCCACTCCGGGACCGCATCGATATTTTCAGCCACACCCACACCAAAGGGCCATTAGTCACCGGCGGCGCCACCTGCGAACCCTCCCATCGCATAGCCGAACGAGTCGCCCAAGCCCGGGCCCGCGCCCGATGGCGCTGGCGGCAGGCCGGATACGGCGAAATCACCACCGCCGCCCTGGACCCCTGCGTCCTGCGCCGAGAATTCCCCGCCGACGAGGCCGGCATGGCCATGCTCGCCAGCTACCTGATGATGGGAAACATCACCCAACGCGGGGTTGACCGGGTGCTGAAACTCGCCTGGACCCTGGCCGACTTGACCGGCGACCCCACCCCCACCCTGGACCACATAGCACAGGCACTAGACCTGAGAGGAGAAGACCTACTATGACTAGCCCGCAACCGCCTATAGATGAGCGTCGACAAGCGTGGGCGTACCTATCGCGGGTGTTTGAAGGCCCCAGCCGGGAACTCACCAACCTGCTCACCAACGGGCGCGACCCCGAGGCCATCGCCCTGGGCATTCGCCGCCGCGAATCCTGGCTCGGCGACATGCTCGCCCGCACCCACACCCGCTACCAGGACGATCGGGCCAAAGCCGACCTCGCAACCATGGCCGCCATCGGCGGCAGACTCGTCACCCCCGACGACCCCGAATGGCCCGCCGAACCCCTCGACGCCGCCTTCCGATTCGCCGCCAGCGGCAAAAGCGACACCCTACGCAGCTACCAGGAAGACGCCGTACCACCCCACGCGCTATGGGTGCGCGGCAGCAATCTGCGGCAACTCTGCGCCCAGGCCGTATCCATCGTGGGATCCCGCGCCGCCAGCAACTATGGTTCCCACGCGGCCCGACTCATCAGCGCCGGCCTTATCGACCACCACTGGACCATCATTTCTGGGGGCGCCTTCGGCATCGACAGCGCCGCCCACACCGAGGTGCTGGCCCGCGGCGGAACAACCATCGCCGTGCAAGCCTGCGGACTCGACCGGCCATACCCCCGCCGCAACCACGACATGCTCACCACCATTGCCCAACACAATGGGGCCCTGGTCAGCGAATACCCGCCCGGCGCCACCCCGCAACGGCACCGGTTCCTCACCCGAAACCGACTCATTGCCGCCCTCAGCTCCGGCACCGTCATCATCGAAGCCGCCTGGCGTTCCGGCGCGCTCAACACCCTAAGCTGGGCCGCCGCCTTCGGAAAAATCACCATGGCCGTGCCCGGGCCCATCACCACCGCCCAGTCCCTGGGCTGCCACGAGCGCATCCGAAACGGCGACGCGGCCATGGTGTGCTCCGCCGACGAGGTCCGCCAACTCCTCGCCAAAATCGGCGACATTGACGTGGGCGAACAGTACGAAATGCAATTTGCAGCCACCCCCGTGCAGAAATTATCGCGGAATGAGATGCGCATTTACGACGCCACCGGTCCCCGGCCCATCCCCACCGACCAGCTTGCGCACGACGCCGGCCTAACCATTGGGCTCACCGTGCACCTGCTCCTGTCACTGGCGCAGCAAGGACTGGTGGAGCGAAACGGAAACGCCTGGCAGCGTGCGGTTTCTCCCGATCCCCGCGAGGCACATGCGGGGTCGGGTAACCAAAACAGCAGCCGGTCTGGTCCGGCGGGGAGACACCGCAATACCTTGGTTGTGTCATAAGTCATATATTGGCGTGGTGATTGTTGTGCTGCTGGTCATCGCCGGTTTTCCTTAACGCTTGCGGTTTCGGGCGCATCCCACGACACCCAAATCCATAAAAAGTTTGAAGTAAGGGTTGCATAAACGAACGACGCACTTTAAAGTGGGATAGGCAAGCCTAAGTAAATCTCTTCTTGAAGTTCAGGGCTGGTTCTTTAAGACGAGAAAAGCCGCGGTGATCCCCTCAACGAGGCATCCCAGGCACTAGGGTTATGCACTATGGGTGAGTCAGATACGAAAACGGAGCAACCACACACGGGTGCTCCGTTTTCGTCGTTTCCAACACAAAGCCAAGCAACATCGGCCGCCGCGTCGGAACCGGTAGCATCGACGCAGTTACAGGAGGCCATCGCCGATTTCGCCGAACACCTTCACCTTGTTGTGGGACGTTCCCCGGCCACCGTCGCCGGTTACCGCAGCGACCTTATCGACTTCTGCCAACACGCACACACATTCGAAGACTTCACTCTGGTGAATCTTCGGGCCTGGCTCGGTGCCGCTGTCGATGCCGGTAAATCCCGTGCCACCATCGCGCGCCGGGCGGCCGCGGCCCGGAGCTTCAGCAGCTGGTGTGAGCGCCAAGGCTACCTCGACACCAATGTGGCGGCGCGCCTGGCGGTGCCCAAGTCGGGGCGGTCGCTGCCCACGGTGGTCACGCCCACCGCAGCCGAAACCCTGATGGTGTCGTCACAAGCGACCACGGAACCGGAATATTTACGAGACACCGCCATGCTGGAACTTCTGTATGCGACCGGCATCCGGGTGTCCGAACTCTGCGGCATTGATCTTGCGGACGTGAACTATTCCCGAAACACCGTCAAGGTCACCGGGAAGGGGAATAAACAACGTGTCGTCCCCTTTGGGGACCCTGCCGCTTCCGCGCTCAAGGCGTGGCGCGACCATGGCCGCCCCCACCTGCTTAATCCGAAAAAACCGGCTCACAACGCCCTGTTTCTCGGGGCCCGGGGTGGGCGGATTGATCCTCGGATGGTGCGCACCGTGGTGGCGCGGGCCGGCAAACAACTCGGCGTTGACGGTCTGGGCCCGCACTCCCTGCGGCACAGCGCGGCAACACACATGCTCGATGGTGGCGCCGACCTGCGGGTCGTACAGGAACTCCTCGGCCATTCCTCGCTGCAAACCACCCAGATCTATACCCACGTGAGTACCACCCGGTTAAAGCAGGCATATAACCAGGCGCACCCCCGGGCCTAAGCGCTCGGTGGGGGTTTGAGACGAATCACCGGTGCCGGCAGCAGGGTTAGCGGGTTGATGTAGTCGTCCGCCCCGAATTTGGCGCCCCACTGCAATCCTGGGTAGCCGTGAGTACCACCCGGCGCGAGCGTGCCAATAGGTTGCTGTCCAGTCACGGTATCACCCACCGCGACGAGGGGCAGCACTGGCTGATACGTGGTACGCAATCCGCCTGGGTGTTCGATTGACACGGTGGGGATGCCGGCCAGCGTCCCGGCGTAGATGACGGACCCGTCACCCGCGGCATAAATCGGGTCGGTGGGGGCGGCCTCCAGGTCCACGCCACGGTGTCCGGGTAGCCAGTTTTTCGCCGGTTTGTTAAAGGGACGCAGCACACGATTGGGCCGAGGCAGGCGGGTGACCGGATTGGTGAATCCTGTGGGGTGGCCGGTGCGTGGTGAGGCAGGATGCGTGGGTCGTGTAATTTGTGGGTGGCTGGGGTCGGCGGCGGCAGGTGGGGGAGTGGCCACCATCATGAGCGCGACCATGAACAGCAGGAAGAGGAGCGGCGGGCGAAACCTGTAGCAGCTTGTCACAGCCTGGTGCGTCCCATCAAAGGCCATGCGTTGTGAGGTTTGTTGTAAGGTCATGCCTCCAGGCTCACCCCGGCTTTGGTGCCACCGCCAACGGCCGGAAAACCGCCTGTGGAAACCGGTACAGGTGGTGCAGGAACATGCTTCTGGTGCGCTTGTGGCGTGGGCCTGTGGATAACTTTACGGTGGGGATATGAGGGTGCGGGCGCTGGGGCGTCGTAAAGCTCAATATAGCTGGCGGCACACATTTGTTTTCGTGGGGAGAAAAGACTACGATGACTCGCTGGTGGTGTGTCATCCGTGGCCGCGGTACCCCCGGGGCAACCCCGACGCATGTACCAAGAAAAATACGCGCGATCACGAACCCGCGCCCTCATCTTCCCCCAGGGGAATCATGGTGGGGGTTGTAAGGTGCCGAAATCCTCGAAACATGGTCCATATCATTGTGGTGTTTCAGGCGGTGCTGGTCGCTAGGGTGTGGGCAAAACCCACACAATTTCCATAACCAAAACTCTTAAAATTATAGAAAGGAAGCATCATCATGGCAGTCGTTACCATGCGCGAGCTTCTGGACTCTGGTGTGCACTTCGGCCATCAGACCCGCCGTTGGAACCCGAAGATGCGCCGCTTCATCTTCACCGAACGCAACGGCATCTACATCATTGACCTGCAACAAACCCTCACCTACATTGATGAGGCTTTCGAGTTCGTCAAGGAAACCGTCGCCCACGGCGGCACCATTTTGTATGTTGGCACCAAGAAACAGGCCCAGGAACCCATCCAGGAAGAGGCTAAGCGTATTGGCATGCCTTATGTGAACCACCGGTGGTTGGGCGGTATGCTCACCAACTTCCAGACCGTGTCGAAGCGTCTGCACCGCATGAAGGAATTGCAGGCAATGGAGTCTGAGGGCGGTTTTGAGGGTCGCACCAAGAAGGAAATCCTCATGCTGACCCGGGAACGCACCAAGCTGGAGCGGGTGCTCGGCGGCATTGCCGAGATGCATAAGGTTCCGTCTGCCCTGTGGGTTGTCGACACCAACAAGGAACACATTGCCGTCAATGAGGCACACAAGCTGAACATTCCCGTGGTGGCCATTCTTGACACCAACTGCGACCCCGATGTAGTCAACTACCCGGTTCCCGGCAACGACGATGCTATTCGTTCCATTGCCGTGCTGACCCGCGTGATTTCCGCAGCCGTGATCGAAGGCAAGAAGGCTCGGGAAGAGCGCGCTTTGGCCGCCGCCAAGGACGCTGCCGGCGATTCGCAGCGGGAAGAAGCCGTTGAGGTCGCAGCCAAGGTCGAGGTCCCTACCGAGGTGGCCGCCAAGGTTGAGGCACCTGCCGAGGTCGCCGCTAAGGTTGAGGCCTCCGCTGAGGTCGCCGCCGAAGCCAAAGCCGCCGAGGACAAGGCAACCCCCGCCGAATAATATTCGGTAAAATAAGCCGCGAAGCCCTCATCACAACATTTGTTGTTGAGGGCTTCAATGCCCATACCCCATTATTTTCCCATCCCCATTTACCGAGGAGGATCGCCCCTACCATGGCGAATTTCACCGCAGCAGATGTTAAGAAGCTCCGCGAGGTCACCGGCGCCGGCATGAGCGACTGCAAGAAAGCACTGGTCGAGACCGATGGTGACTTTGACAAGGCCGTCGAAATCCTGCGCATCAAAGGCGCTAAAGACGTGGGCAAGCGCGCCGAGCGCAACGCCCTAGAAGGTTTGATTGCCGTGTCCGGCACCACCCTGGTTGAGGTCAACGCCGAAACCGACTTCGTGGCTAAGAGCGCCGAATTCATTGAGTTCGCCCAGAAAGTTGCCGACGCCGCCGCAGCAGCCAAGGCCAACACCCCGGAAGAGCTGGCTGCCGTTGAGGTTGATGGCAAGCCCGCCGGCGAAGCCATCCTGGAACTGTCCGCCAAGATTGGCGAGAAAATGCAGCTGCGCCGCGTCGCCACCCTCGAAGGCGATCACGTGTCCGTGTACCTGCACCAGCGTGCCGCCGGCCTGCCCCCCGCAGTGGGCGTGCTCGTAGCCTACAAGGGTGACGGTGCCGACGCCGAGGCTGCCGCCCACAATGCCGCACTGCAGGTTGCTGCCCTGAAGGCCCGCTACCTGACCCGCGAAGACGTTCCGGCCGAGGTCGTGGACAAGGAGCGCGCCATTGCGGAAGAAATCACCCGCCAGGAAGGCAAGCCGGAGCAGGCCATTCCGAAGATCGTTGAGGGTCGCCTGAACGGCTTCTACAAGGACGTTGTGCTGTTGGAACAGCCGTCGGTTGCCGACAACAAGAAGTCCGTGAAGCAGCTCATGGATGCCGCCGGCGCAACCCTGACCGGGTTTGTTCGGTTCGAAGTTGGCCAAAACTAGGCGCCGACACCACCACCCCCATGCACTACATGGGGGTATTTTTTCGCTTTTCGACGACTCAAGCCGGCATAGCGTGTGGGTAATGTGCCCCTATAACAGGTAGACTTTGGGGTCGTCGACAAGCTCATAGCAATGGGAAGGTATAGATACACCAATGACCGATAATCTCACCAAACGCTCCGGTGGTTACCAACGTGTAATGCTGAAACTGGGAGGTGAAATGTTCGGCGGCGGGTCGGTAGGTATTGATCCCGATGTGGTTTCTAATGTGGCACGGCAGATAGCCAGTGTGGCCCGTGATGGGGTGCAGGTGGCGGTTGTTATTGGTGGCGGTAACTTCTTCCGCGGCGCACAACTGCAACAACGCGGGTTGGATCGGAACCGATCCGACTACATGGGCATGCTCGGCACAGTCATGAACTGTTTGGCGCTGCAGGATTTCTTGGAACAAGAAGGCATAGACTGCCGGGTACAAACCGCCATCAACATGGCCCAAGTGGCTGAACCCTATCTGCCGCTGCGGGCGAAACGCCACCTGGAAAAGGGGCGCGTGGTCATTTTCGGCGCCGGCATGGGCATGCCGTACTTTTCCACCGACACCACCGCGGCGCAACGCGCCCTGGAAATCGACTGCGAAGTGCTGCTCATGGCCAAAGCAGTCGATGGCGTGTACTCCGATGATCCCCGCACCAACCCGGATGCGGAATTTTTCTCCGACATCACACCGCGGGAAGTCATCGAACGAGGCCTGCGGGTGGCCGACGCCACGGCATTTTCGCTGTGTATGGACAATAACATGCCGATTCTCGTGTTCAACCTTTTGGAAGAGGGCAATATTGCCCGCGCCTGCTCGGGGGCGCAGATCGGCACACTGGTGCAATCCTAGCCGACCGGTAGGCGTCGACAAGCTCAAAGCTGTAGCAAATCTTATGCCCTGGGTGGGCTGTGATAATTTCTGCTTGCCTACCGCTTGTTGCTAGCCTAAATGAAGGAAGACACACGTCAACCTGCCCATTTCAACCTGCCTCATATAAAGGAATTCACCATGATCGACGAAATTTTGCTGGAATGCGAAGAACACATGAGCACCACCGTGGACCGCACCCGCGAAGAACTCACCACCATTCGCACCGGCCGAGCCAATCCCGCCATGTTCAACGGGGTGGTCGCCGATTATTATGGCGTGCCCACCCCCATCACTCAAATGGCCACAGTGTCGGTGCCAGAAGCCCGCATGATGCTCATCAAACCCTACGAAATGTCCATGATAGGCGTGATCGAGAACGCCATCCGCAACTCGGACCTGGGCGTGAACCCCACCAACGACGGTCAGGTGCTGCGCGTGACCATCCCCCAGCTGACCGAGGAACGCCGCCGCGACATGGTGAAGCTCGCCAAATCCAAAGGCGAGGACGGCAAAATCGCCATCCGCAACGTGCGCCGCAAGGGCATGGACCAGCTGAAGAAAATCCACAAGGATGGTGATGCTGGCGAAGACGAAGTGCAGGCAGCCGAAAAGGAACTTGATAAGGTCACCCAAAAATATGTGGCCGCCGTCGATGAAGTGGTGCAGAAAAAAGAAGCAGAACTCATGGAAGTGTAAGCACGGATACACGCCAAGAATTGCTTACGCTTACCTGCCGTAACCACGTGTTACCGCATGATTGCTGCATAATTATTGCATGAGTGATCCCCAGGGATGAGCACATAATCCTGGGGATTCTTTGCTAGAAACCCCCCTTGCTCGTGGTGGTCGCCGCCACATGGCACCAACGCCAAACCCCGATAGACGTGGAGCACGATGAAGAAAACCCCACCCCATATACCCAAGCCCAAAAATTCGGCCGGCCGTGATTTGAAGGTCGCCATTCCGGTGGGCATTGGCCTGTTTACCATTGTGCTTCTCGCTATCTTCGTCATCCCCTTCGGCTGGTACCCGCTTGTGGCGCTCGCCATATTTTCCGGGCAGTGGGAAGTCATCACCCGAGTCACCGAGGCCGGCTATGTGGTGCAACGCTGGTGCCTACTCTTCGGCGGGCAATTGATGCTGTGGCTTTCGTGGCCGTTCGGCACGACCGGGTTGGTGTCCGGCTTTGTTGCCGCCGTGCTGCTGCTCATGTTTTCCCGACTGTTTTATGCCGGGCCAGTCGCAGAACAACGCAACCCGCAGCCACAGCAGGGCGGCACCGACCCTGGGACACCTGCCCAGCAAAGTCAGCCGGAAGAGCAGGGGAAGCCGGAGCGGCAGGGGCCGAAAAATTATGTGCGTGACACTTCCATGGGAGTGTTTATACTGACATGGATTCCCCTGTTCGGCAGTTTCGCCGCCATGATGAGTTTGCTGCGCGGGCATGACGACGTGCCCGGATCCATGTTCATCATCACATTCATGCTGTGCGTCATCGCCTCCGACACCGGCGGATACATTGCCGGGGTAATGTTCGGATCCCACCCCATGGCGCCCACGGTCAGCCCCAAAAAATCCTGGGAAGGCTTCGCCGGATCCACCATTTCCAGCGCCGTGGTGGGGGCGCTCATGGTGAGCAACCTCCTGTATTACGACTGGTGGTGGGGGATACTTCTAGGGTTCGGGCTGGCGGTGTGCGCCACCCTGGGCGACCTATTGGAGTCTCAATTCAAACGCGAATTAGGGATCAAAGACATGTCCGGCATGATCCCCGGGCATGGGGGAGTCATGGATCGGCTCGACGGCATGCTGCCCTCAGCCATGGTGACCTGGCTAGTGCTTTCGGTCATTGCAATATAAGCGGGGGTGGACAATTCATGGCGGGGTGGGTGCCAACTATGCTTTCTATCGGTGGCCCCTAGGCTCGTACCAGCATGGGTGACCTATTGGCCGCAATATAAACCATTTCCTGCCAACCCGGTGCCCACGGAGTGCCGCGGTATCGCCACAGCCTATCGGGTGGTTTCCTTACCTGGCTCCCCGCCGGTGGCACGGATGCTATTGACGGTTTCGACAAGGTGCTTGTCGGTTTTAATGATTTGACGGCGCAGCTGGAACATCCGTACACCACCCACCAATGCCATAATGAGCGCCCCGCTGATGGCGGCCAACAAGAAACCGATCCCGGCCGGGAACCGGAAATTCCAGGCAAACAGTACTAGATCTACTTGATCCTGGTTTTGCATGATAAACACCAGTAGCATAATGAGCAGTAGGGCGCCGGCGATCAGGGCAATCCAGGTGCCGCCGGCGAAGGATCCTTGCACCCCGGACGGCTGCTTGGCTTCCATTGCCGGGTAAGTTGGTTCTGCTGGGGGTTCGGCCGATTTCTTAGCAGATTTCTTAGCTGCCGTGTGGGATGCCGTGTCCGCAGTCGGGTGCGTTGGAGCGGACTCCTGGGATTCCACAGAAGTCGGGAAAGTTGGGGTTCCGGCGGCGGCAGGCGACTGTTTTGCAGAGTTCGAGGCGCTTGACTTTGTTGAGTTTTTAAGCGGCTCAGATGGCACATCAGAATGTGTGGGATTGTTCATGGGGTCTTTAGCCATAACTTTATTCAACTTTAGTTACCGCAGGAACGCAATTTTTCCGGGATTTTTCTGGGATATAGGTTCTTCATAGTACAAGTATGTGATTTTCTATGCGTCTGCACATCCGATACGTGGTCGTCGCAAAGCCATGTTGGATAACCGCAATGGAATCAGTGATGATACGTCAAATCGACGTGGGGAAGAAAACATGGCATGATGTGTGGGTTATGCCTACACCCATCCCTTTGAATTTCTCCACACCCCGGCGCGCCATGCCGCCGAAACATTTCGCCGACCTCACCCCAGACCAGCGCATCGCAGCCCTGGCGGATTTGGGACTACCGAAATTTCGGGCAAACCAGCTGGCCAAACACTATTATGGCCGGTTAGAGGCCGATCCGCGTACCATGACGGACCTGCCCGCCGCGGTTCGAGAGACCGTTGCCGAAGCATTATTTCCCACGCTCATGACCCCGGTGCGGCAGGTGACAGCGGATGATGGGGAAACCCACAAAACCCTGTGGCGGTTACATGACGGAACCCTGCTGGAATCCGTGCTCATGCGCTACCCCAACCGCGCCACCCTGTGCATTTCCTCCCAGGCGGGGTGCGGCATGGCCTGCCCGTTCTGCGCCACCGGCCAGGCGGGGTTGGACCGTAACCTTTCCATCGGGGAAATCATCGACCAGGTTCGGTCGGCGGCCCGCACCATGGTGGCCGAGGGAAGTCGGCTCTCGAACATTGTGTTCATGGGCATGGGGGAGCCGTTAGCGAACTATAAGCGGGTGGTGTCCGCGGTGCGGCAAATCACCGCCCCCGTGCCCCAAGGGTTTGGGATATCGCAGCGCAATGTGACCGTATCGACGGTGGGGATGGCCCCGATGATCCGCAAGCTTGCCGACGAAAACCTCTCGGTCACCTTGGCGGTTTCTCTGCACACCCCCGACGATGAGCTTCGGGACACCCTGGTTCCGGTGAATAACCGCTGGTCCGTGGCCGAAGTGCTGGACGCCGCCGCCTATTACGCGGACCGGTCCGGCCGGCGGGTCTCCATTGAATACGCCCTCATCCGGGACATTAATGACCAAGGGTGGCGGGCTGATCTGTTGGGTAAGAAGCTGCACAAGGCCCTGGGGTCGAAAGCCCATGTGAATCTCATTCCGCTGAACCCGACCCCGGGGTCGAAGTGGGATGCCTCGCCGCGGGAACAGCAGGCGGAGTTCGTGCGCCGGGTCATCGCCCAGGGGGTGACCTGCACCGTTCGGGACACGAAGGGGCAGGAAATCGCCGCCGCCTGCGGGCAGCTCGCCGCCGAAAACCGCGCTACCGCCTAGTTGATGATTCCTGCGACGCCGAATAGCCCATTATTCTGCGCCAGCGCCACCCCCACCTTGGTGGCTTTCGGGTTCATAATAACGTCACGGCTGTCTTTGTCCCCCAACCATGTGGACACGGATTCGGTGGGGTCAGCTGTCAGATCAAGCACCACCCGCCGCGGCAGGGGGAAGGACACCCGCTGACTTCGGCTGAACTTCTCGGCATTGCTTTGCATGCTGGCGCTCAACTTAGCATCAAGGGTGAGCGCGGCGAGGTTTTTCTTCGCCCGCTCCGCATTGATCTGCCGCACAATGGTGTCGATACGCTGCTGGTCGCTGGCTATTTGGCCGGAAGTGAGCGGCCGCGCTGACACGAACCATTCGTTGCCGCTTTGCACCAGGCCGATCGCCACATGCGTGTATTTCTTCCCGGTGAGAATTTCCCGGAAACCTGGGGTGTCCCACGAATCCACCACGGCCAGCGGGTCGCGGTTACGGCCCACAGCCCGGAAATACCCTTGGTAGTAGGCCTTATTTTGGTCCTTCATGTGCTGGGCCCACTGCTGTTCCTCCGGGTTGAACGAGGGAGCCAACTGCAACGCGCCGGCACCCCGGGCGGCCCGTGCCGCATTGAGCTTTTCCACCAGCTTCGTCATGCGCTGCTCATTGGTTGACAGGGCCTCGCCCTCCGACTGGAAGTGCACGAAGCCACCCCACCAGGAGCCGTCCTCATTGCCGGCCAGACCAATACCCACCTTGGTGACATCCGGCCGTTCCGCCAGTTGACGGAAATAATCCTGCTCTTTCAGGGTTTTCTGGTAGGACTCCACCGGGTCCGGGCCGCTGACAATCACAACGGAACCCGAATCGTCAAACACCCGACCGCCGCTCTTTAAAAACTCGTCGGCCCGGGCCTGCTGTTTCGCACTCAACGCGGTATCCAACGTCACCGGCTGTAGATGCTTTGCTATCCGGGGTTTGTTGATTGCATCAAGCAGCCGCTGGATTTGCTGACTCGTGTCTTCCGTCCCGGCCTCCGGTTTCCACGGGGCTGTGCTTGTCGACGCCCCACCGGTGGTGCCGGCACCCCGATTATTAGGGCTGGAAGAACCAGTCTTCGACCCCTGGTTTACGGTCCCATTCGTCTGGACGGGGCGTGCCGCCTCGGCAGTCACGGTCGGATGCTCCGACGCGGCAGGTGCGGGGGCCTCAACACTGGTGCTGGGGGTTGTTGGCTGCTGCGACCCGCTGGTGGTGGCCTCAGCCGAGGCGCTGGGGGAGGGATTCGTGCTGGTGCTGGAGATGCGTGAGGTGTGGGAGCCGGATCGGGAGAATGCGGTTGCCGCAGCAAAGACCGTCGCAAGGAAAGCCACGATCGGCAATGCCGGGCCCAACACCCGGATGATGTTATCGGGAATCCCCGGCAATGCTGCGCTGCCGGTGCTGCCTACGTTGCTGCTCCCCGCGGAGCTCGCCGGTGCGGCCGATGCGGTGGGGGCAACAACCGCGTGACCACCGCACATGAGGCTGGGAACAAGGACAACTGTGACGGCACTGCGCCGCCACTTTTTTGGTAGGGAATGATGGGACATGAGACCTCTCCTCGACGAATGTATCTAATCCGAAGCCCTCTTCGGGATGGCCTTAAGTCTAGACCAAAATAACCCTAAAATTAATATTTAGTATTTATTTAAAACTCTAAAAAACCCCTGGTAAATACCCCCTTCAGATTCTAAAATACCCATTTACCAGCCCAATTAGCCAAGCGATTATCCTGCTTGTTGCCGGAATTATGTTATCAATTCTTAACCAATTACCTAATAAAAACTGCCCCCCAATAAGGGGAGCAGTACCACGATAAACAGCGAAACCACGACGGTCAGCTATAACATCACTTCTCTAACGACCGAAGATGCGCAACCCGCGACGGCTCAATATTCAGCGCCCGCAATTCCTTATCCGTCAACTCCGCATAAGGGCCAGTGCAGGTAGCCTGCAAATACGTCCAATCCGGCTCTACATGGCCAATCGGCTTATTATGGGCCGTCAACGTCCGTGCCTGTGTCCCCTTCGGCTCAAACAACTGAATAAGCAGCCCAACCGCAATCAACGCCGCAAACACAAACAAGAAAATGGTCTCAACATGCCCCTTATGGTTACCAAAATTATACCCAAGCAACACAAACACGCTGATCCAACCGGCAATCTGCACCGCATTTTGACCAATGTGATGCCAACCCCAAGCGGCGGAAGGCTCATCTAAGGTGGAAACACCATTATGAACTTCGGGGGCAATCTCATGATGAGAACCGGCCACGTTCTTCTCCTTATCTCAATCCGGCGCAAGCTGATGGTGTAGGGGAATCAACACAACTAAATGAAAAAAACATAGCTACGCGAGAATGTGTGATGAACTAGATTTCCCCCTAATTTTTACACAACTACCGGCATAAAGCGACATTAATGCAGCACATATTATGATTACAGCACCCCACCCAGCAAAGACGACCAGTGTAAACACGCAAAATCACCCCCGGAAGAAAAATAATCAACCTAAAGTAGGTACACGATAGGGGGTAACCCTTAGTTGACTATTACACCAACTAGTGCCTGCTAGTGTCGCTAACGTGGCCACCAGGCTTCATCCATAATCACCCCACCCATCAGCAATAACCAAACAGCAACAAATAAAAACCACAATCAAAACAAAAGTGAAACAATAGGAAATATGGTCAAACACGTAATTATCCTCGGCAGCACCGGATCCATTGGCACCCAAGCACTCCAAGTCATCGCCGACAACCCCGACAAATTCCACGTCGTCGGAATCGCGGCCGCCGGCCGAAACCCCCAGCTCATCATCGACCAAGCCCAAGCCCTGCGGCTCAACCCCGACCACATTGCCGTCGCCAACCCCCAAGCGGCCGAAACCATCGCCGCCGCCCTCGGCGGTGCTGTCCGCACCGGCGCCACCGCCGCCGCTGACCTGGTGAAAGCCATCCCCTGCGACACCGTCCTCAACGCGCTGGTCGGATCCCTTGGGCTCGCCGCCACCATGGCCACCATCGAAGTCGGTGCTACCCTCGCCCTTGCCAATAAAGAATCCCTCGTCGCCGGGGGCACGCTCGTCACCGAATCTGCCGCCCCCGGCCAAATCATCCCCGTCGACTCTGAACACTCCGCCATGGCCCAATGCCTGCGCGCCGGGTCGAGAACCGAAGTTGATCGCATTGTGCTCACCGCCTCCGGTGGTCCATTCCGCGGCTGGACCCGGCAACAAATGTGGGATGTGACCCCCGAGCAGGCCGCCGCCCACCCCACCTGGTCCATGGGGCAGATGAACACCCTCAACTCCGCCACCCTAGTGAATAAGGGGTTGGAACTCATCGAAGCCAGCCTGCTTTTCGACGTGCCCGCCGAACGGATTGATGTCACCGTGCACCCCCAATCCATTGTGCACTCCATGGTGACCTTCACCGATGGCGCCACCATCGCCCAGGCGTCCCCGCCATCAATGAAGCTTCCCATCGCCCTGGCCCTCCACTGGCCGTACCGGGTGCCCGGCGCCCAATCCGCCCTGGATTTCAGTGCTGCTACCGCCACGAACTGGGAATTCATGCCCGTTGATGATGAGGCGTTTCCCGCGGTGCAATTGGCCCGCCAGGTTGCCACCTATGGGGGCATGCTGCCGGCAGTGTACAATGCAGCCAATGAGCAGGCCGCCGCCCAATTCCTTGCCGGCCGGATTGCCTTCCCCCAAATCGTTGATACCGTGTCAGAAATATTAAGCCACGCCGAAGCCTTCGCCAGAACCCCGGAATCGATCATGGAGGTTCTAGAGTGTGAGAAAGAGGCACGGAGCCTAGCCGACCGCTACCTGGCCACCATCATGCGCTAGGAGGCGGGACCCGCATGGCTACCTGACCGTACCGACATGACCACACCAAGACAAGATAAGGATCACCACTACCTGTTATGATGTCGTATTTCACCGGCGTACTTCTCTTTGCCCTGGGGATCGCCTTCACCATTGCTTTGCACGAATGGGGGCACTTTACCGCCGCCCGATATTACGGCATGAAAGTGCGCCGGTTTTTTGTGGGGTTCGGCCCCGAGGTGTTCTCGTTTCAGCGGGGTGAAACCGTTTACGGGCTGAAAGCCATTCCACTCGGCGGGTTCTGTGACATTGTGGGCATGACCAACCAGGACGAGGTTGATCCTGAAGACGAACCCCGGGCCATGCGGAATAAACCCTGGTGGCAGCGCATTATTGTGCTGTTGGGTGGCATTATCATGAACCTATTGATAGCGCTCATCATCCTCTACGGGTTGGCGGTCACATCGGGGCTGCCGAACCAAAACCCGGACACTACCGCGGTGGTGGGGGAGGTGGGGTGTGTCGCCCCCCGGCAATTAGACGCTAAAAATCTGGCCCCCTGCACCGGTAGCGGCCCGGCAGCCGCCGGTGGGGTGAAGTCGGGCGACCGGATCGTGGGGGTGGACAGCACCTCCCTGGAATCGTTCGAACAGTTACGCGAATACGTGAAGACTCGTCCGAATCAAACGATCACGCTGCATGTGGAGCGCGGCGACCAGAAACTCGATCTGCCCGTTGCCGTGGAGTCCGCGAGCCGGCTTGACGAAACCGGGCGGGAACACACCGTGGGCGCCATTGGCGTGACCAGTAAACCGCTGGAGCTCTTTGTCTCCTACGGGCCGGTTGCGGCCATTGGGGCCACCGCCGGGTTTGCCGGTTCCCTGGTGACGGCAACCCTGGACGGCTTGGCGTCGTTCCCGGCGAAACTTCCCGGCGTTGTCGCATCAATCTTCGGCGCCGAGCGGGAGGCCGACGGCCCGATCAGCGTGGTGGGCGCCTCCCACGTTGGTGGGGTATTGGCGGAGCACTCCGCCTGGCCCATGTTCTTCCTGCTGCTGGCCAGCCTGAATTTCTTCCTGGCATTCTTCAACCTGGTGCCACTGCCGCCGTTGGACGGTGGGCATATCGCTGTTGTGCTCTACGAGCGCGTGCGTGACTTTGTTCGAAAGCTTCGGGGGTTGGCGCCAATGGGACCGGTCAATTACGACAAACTGATCCCATTGACGGTTGCCGTGGCGGCACTGTTGGCCGGGGTGGGCATCATCGTGATCGTGGCGGATATCGTGAGCCCGGTCCAACTGTTCGGCTAGGCCGCGTTACGACGTCGCAAAGCGAGATTCGTGTCGGTCGTCAGGGCCGACGCCACCCCCAGCAGGATCAGGAGGATGGTGGGGGCGAGCATCATCCACGGGGCGCGGTCCACATAATTCACCGACTCGGATAAAATCTTGCCCCAGTTCGGGGAATCATGTGCGGCACCAAGCCCCAAGAACCCCAGGCTGACCAGCGCCAACGCATTATGCGCGATCCGGGATGCGGCATGCCGCACCACCGCCGGCCACAAGGTCGGCCACGTGTGCACCCGCAACAATCGCCATCGGTCGGCGCCCTGCAGCTCGGCCCACCGGTAAAACCCGGTGGTCTTCGCCTCCTCCACCACGGCGGCGGTGTGTGCCGCCAGGGGAATCCACCCCACGCACATCACCGCAATAGCGGCGGTGGTCTGCGACGACCCAAACACGCCGGCCAGGATCACCCCAATGAACACCGCCGGCAGCGCGTTCAGCGCATCCCCCAGCTTGGCCACCCAGGCGCCTGCCAACCCCAACGCGCACCCAATGATTGCGCAGATGGCGGTCACTAGCACCGCCACCCCCAGGCTCACCACCATGCCCAGGGCAATGCGGGTTACCAAATCCCGCCCCACCTGATCCGTGCCCAAGGGGTGCTCCATGGATGGCGGCAGCAACTTATGGGCCGAATCAATCGTGGTACCCGGGGTGACGACCGCCATTATCAACAGCAGGACAAACGGGACGAGTACCGCAATAAGCAGCCAACCACCCCGCGGTTTATGCTGCGGCGATAACTGGGAAGAATAACTCGTGGCGGAATGAAGCAGTGGCGCTAAGAGTCGGCGGCGCAGCCACTGCGACAGCCCACCCGCTATAAGACCAATTATCACAGCTACCAGCACAATCACCTGCAACACCGGAATGTCCCGATCCAGGGCCGCCTGCACCCCGGTAAGCCCCAGGCCCGGAATGTTAAACGTGGTTTCCACCAACGAGGTTGCCACCAACGTGCCGGCGAAAAACAGCACAATCTGCGGCATTAGCACCGCCATGCTTCGCTGCACCAACGCCAGGGATATGGTGCGCTTCTCCACCCCATTGAGCCGCCACGCCCGCACCCACTCTTCCTGCGCTACCTGGTCGATGGTGATAAGTAAAATACGGCCCAGCAGACCCGACGACGGCAGAGCCAGTGACAACACCGGCAGAATCATGTGCCGGGGGGAGGAAAACCCACTGATTGGCAGCAGTTTCCACTGCACCGCAACCACAACCAGCAAGGTGACCGCCAGCACAAATTCCGGGAGGGCCCCAAGAATCGCCATGCCTAAAATATGGGAGGTGCGGGATTTCTTGCCCGCCACCACGGCCCGAATCCGCGGCCACACCAACAGCAAGGCGATAAGCGTCGCCACAATCGTGGAGGTAGCCGCAATGGTGATCGACACCCCGAAACCCGAAAGCGCTACCTTTGCCGCCGGCTGCGACGGATCCACCCAGCTCACCCCGAAATCCCCATGGAGTGCCTTGCCGAACCAAGACGCCACACCATCGGCCGCGGTGTCGGGCAAATCAAGTTCGGTGCGAATAGCATCTAACACCTCCGGGTCGGGTTCCCGCTCGGCCTCGCGGGCCCGAAACACCGCATGCGCCAGGTCACTGCCGTCCAAAAACGGCAGGATCGCGGTGACAAAAGCACTGCCAAGAAGCAGCAATGCCGGGAATACCAGCTGTCGGAGGAACCGCACAACCGGATTCGGGCGCGGCTCCGAATCCGCCTGATGATGGGTCTGTGATGATTGGTGCGTCTGGGCCACGGTCGGCCGCTCCTTCTCCACTACCCTCAGTGCCTTTTGAGCTCTTGGGCTTCGTGGGTTCTTGGGTGGATATTATTGGGCTATTTTGGTGTCCTTGGTGAGCAGCTTCCGCTCATAGGTATCCATAGCGATACCGTCAAGGTTCTTCGTGGAAATCACCGAATTTTCGTGGGCAATGGGGATAACCGCATTATCGGCAACAATTTTCGCGCTGATCTCCGCCGCCTTGGTATACCGTTCATCAAGATCAGCAATCTCAGAAGCTGACTGCAACTCCGCATCAATATCCGCATTGCAGTATTGCGACAGGTTATAGCTACCATCACACCCATAGTCGCTCATGAGGAAAGACACCGGGTCCGCAGCCCCCAGGCCATAACCACGGTTCCCCAACACCACGTCGAAATCTCCCCCCAAGATGGCGCTTTCGATGGTGTTATACGGTTTGACCACAACCTCCACGTCGAAACCGGCAGTGCGGAGCTGGTCCGCAATAACCGTGGCGGTTTCCGGCAACTCTGGCCGGGAATTCCAGGTTGCCAGCTTAATCTTGGTGTTCGGCTCCGGCTCGGTGGCGCCGGCCAAAGAATTCTTCGACACCACGCTCTTTGCCCACTCGCTGGTTTGCGCAAAAAGTGCCCCCTTGGGGTTTTCCGCATGGTCCTCGTAAATATCCTTCACCACGGTGCCCGGGTCAACCACCTCTGCGACGCGGGCCCGCAACCCTGGATCCGCGAACACCCCCTTCTTCGTGTTCAAATGCAGGTAGGTACTACGGGGGATAGGAACAAATTCGGTTTTCACATCATCGCCCAAGCCATCCACCTGCGAAATGGGAATAGCTTGGGTGAGCGACACCTCACCGGATTGGATAGCCCGAGCCCGGGCTGAACCATCCTCGCTGAACGTAGTGGTCACCCCATCAAGCTGCGGTTTACCACCCCAATAGTCGGCAAACGCCTCGGTCTTCACCTCATCATTGGTCGCCGAAGTCACCTTAAACGGGCCGGTGCCGGTACCCACAAGAGACGGATTATCCCCCTCGTAGGCGGCCTCGGCCAAGATCACCGTGCCCGAATCGGCGAAACGCTGCGGCAGAATCGGATCATCCTTATCCGAGGTAACCTCCACCTCCAGGTCGCCTTTCTCCATCACGGTTAGGTTCGCCTTGCCCAGCCCCTTGGGCCGCGACGCTGCCTCCAGCGCCTTGGTGATCGAGTTCGCCACCGCCTTCGCCGTAAGCTCCGTGCCATCATGGAACTTCACCCCCTCACGCAGCTTAAACACCACGGTTTTCGCATCGGGGATTTCCCACGACTCGGCCAACCCAGGTGCTGGCTTCCCCTCCGAATCCAAGGTGACAAGCGTTTCCGCGATACCCAGGCGGGTGTTCAAAAGCGCATCATCGGAAAACGGGGACAGCGACGCAACCGGCTTAAACGGCCACGACACCTTGATGTTATTGCCGGCCACGGAATTATCCTCAGTGAAGCAGGCAGTGAGCGGCAGCGTGCACATGACGGCCGCCGTGAGCGCCACGATCCGACGATTCACAGACAAAAACATGAATACTCCTTACGATGTAGTGATAGTTGCGGCGAAATCAGTCGGTCACCGATTCCACCAATGCTTTACGACGCCTCGTCGCAATGACCGCAATTTTCGGCAATGCGACCGTAGACAACAATAATGCCGCGGTGAGCAGCAACCATGGGACAGCCGCCGTCGGCTGCGGGGTCTTCGCCCAATCCTCCAACCTGCCCAACACCAGGGAACTAATGAGCACCGCCAACCCGCCAAACGAGTTAAGGAACCCAAAATAGGTGCCCACATGCTTCTCCGCGGCAATAATCCCCACCAGATCCCGGGCGATGGGCAGGGCAATCATCTGCCCCACGTGCAAGAAAACCAACATCATGAGCGCCGGAATAAGCGCCCCAACCCCCGAAAATGGCGGGAACGGGGCGGCTACCGCCACGATGGCGAAACACAAGGCCATGGCCCCAAACCCCACCATGAGCGAGGCGGCTGCGGAACGCCGCTGCGCCCAGGCGGCAAGCGGCATTTGCAGCGTCAACACCAAAACACTGGCAAACACGAACATCCACCCCAAGGCGGACTGGGAGCCGGTGGCCCGCTCCAACTCGATGGGGAGCAGCAGATACTGCTGGTTATAGGTAACCAGCCCCGTGCTATAAAACAAGGCAAACACCAGAAACAGCGGGTTACGTAAAACCGTGGTGAGGCTGGCCAAAAGCGGTTCACCAGCGGGCGTATCCACGGCGGGGATGATAATCGCATGGCTGACAAGCAGAATCCCAAAAATCCCGGCCGCAATGAAACACATGACATCAAAACCACTGCTTAACAGCAAAGCACCCAACACCGGGCCGATGAGCGCCCCAATGCGCAAAAACAGGGCATCGAGCGCGAACAAATCAGACCGGGTAATAATGCCGTCATCCTCCGCCTCCCGGCCGGCAACCGCGAACGATGCTTCGGCGGCGGGGGAGAAGAGCGCCGCGGCGAACCCAATGAGGATGACCGCAACCATGAGCTGCATCGTGGTGTGCGACAGGCCGGCGGCGACGAAACCAATAATGCGGATGGTGATGCCAATCAGCAGGATTCTCTTCACCCCAAACCTATCGGTCAGCGCCCCGCCCAGGAAAAACAGCCCCTGCTGGCTGAACGTGCGTAGTCCCAACACCAAACCAATCATGGTGCCGGTGGCGGCCAATGACTCCGACATGTATGTGGCCAAAAACGGCACCACCAGGTAAAAACCAATGTTGAACATCATTTCGGTGAACAACAGCAACCGCACCGCCAAGGGGAGGCGGCGAAAACTACGAAGCTGGGCGGTGAGTACTGACCGGCCGATGCGAGTTTGAGAAGTCAAGGTAGGATCCTTCAATCAAGGCATTGAGGATGCGTGAAGCAACTCGAAGGCGTCGATAAGCTTCGCGCGCGCCGGGCTGGCATTGGTGCGGTCCCACAGCTTGGAGCTGGAAATATCCTCCACGATGCCGCCATCGGCCATGATGATGCAGCGGTCGCTGAGCTTTTCGGCGGCGGGAAGATCGTGGGACACCAAAATAGTGGTCATGCCGGGGGCCTGGAGCAGCTCAATGACCAGCTCCCGCGCCGTATGGTCCAAGGCGCTCAATGCCTCGTCGGCGTATACAACAATGGGCTCGGCGATAAGCGCCCGGGCTATGCCGACACGTTGCCGCTGTCCACCCGATAGTTCCCGGGGGAATCTGCCGGCAGCATCCGCCGGCAGATCGAGCGTGCGCAATAATTCCGGGATTCGTGCCACTGCGGCAGCCACATCGCCGTTGGCGATAGCGACTGGCTCGGTGATAATGTCGCCCACCCGCATGGCAGGGTTGAGGCTCGCGTCGAGATCCTGTGGTACATAGGCGAACTCGCCGACCGGTGGGGCGATCACATCACCGGAGGTGGGGGTGAGCCAGCCACACATGAGCCGCATCAGCGTGGTTTTCCCCGCCCCGGAGGCACCCAGCAAAGCCACCTTCTCACCGGTGTGAATGGTGACGGTGCAGGGCTTCAAATAGGGGGATACTGCGGCGTTTTTAAGAATAATCATCCCAGTTCTTTCGGAAAATCGCGGTGGCGGCGGTCAGGTCAGTGTTTGGGTCGGCTGGCTCTAAGGTAATGACATCTGGGCACAAGGCTTTGGCCGCGCCAAGATCGTGAGAAATAAACACAATGGACATGCCGTTGCGGGAATCTGCGACCAGTTTCCGTAGTGTGCGCACGACTTCCGCGGTGGCGATTGGATCCAGCGCGGACGTGACCTCATCGCACAGCAACAGTTGCGGCCGGGCCCCCAGCGCAAACGCAATCGCGGCCCGTTGCCGCTGCCCCCCGGAAAGCTCCAACGGGTAGCGGGAAAATAACTCCGGCGTCAGCGATACCTGGGCCAGCAGCTCATGAGCGTTTTCGATACTGCCGGCCGTGAGTGCCACCTGCTTATCGACGCGCTGAAGTGGGTTCAAGGCCCCAAAGGAATCCTGGCTGATAACCCCCACCTTGCCCCGGCGCTCCACCGTGCCCACACAATGGAGCGTTTCGACTGGGATATCGCCAATGGCGTGGGTGAGGGTGGTTTTCCCGGACCCGGACGGGCCAATGACCGCGGTCAACGTGCCAGGGTTGATGGTGAGCTCTGGCACAATCACCGCGGTGGTCTCACCATATTTCAACTCAACATCGTGGAAATGACACAATGGAGCAGCGGCAGTGGGGGCGCTAATGATTCTCTCCTTACCGGTTATATGGTGGTAAACAGGGACAAAGGTCAGTTAATGAAAATAGGCTCGTCTATGACGAACATGACCTTATTGAATATGTTTCCGGTTTTCAAGTGTCATATTTTGTTGGCAGAACCAATTCGTTGTGGTGGTACGCGAATGCAAAATCGTACAAATCGGGTCGGGGTTCACCTGTTTTCACTGATGAAAATGGTCAAAACCACCGCTTTTAGCACACCAATTCGAGGGGATAATGCGGACGTGACGTACTGCTACTGCCTGCCCCAATACCAATAAGGTGACCTAAATCATAAAAATCTCTGAGAGGTGAGACGAGTTCCAGTACTCTGGGGTTGTAATTTCGGCGAGAACACAAACAACCTCAAGAGAAGCACATGACACAACAAAACTATCCCGCAATGATGGTCACCGGCCTCTACAAAAAATTTGGGGACAAAATAGCCGTCAATAACCTCAACCTCACCGTTCCCCGCGGCAGCATCTTCGGCATCGTTGGCCCCAACGGCGCAGGTAAAACCACCATGCTCAACATGGCCACCGGGCTTCTGCGCCCCGACGCCGGCCAGGCAATAATCTGCGGTTTTGACATGTGGCATGACCCCATCCCCGCCAAAGCCGCCATGGGGTTGCTTGCCGACGGTCTCCCGGTCTTCGACCGCCTCACCGGGGAAGAATATCTTCAATACCTTGGTGCCCTCCGCGGCATCCCCGAAGCCGACCTCGCCCCCCGCATTAGCGAACTCCTTCACGCGCTCGGTCTGGAAGAAGCCACCGACAAATACATCGCCGATTACTCCGCGGGCATGACGAAAAAAATCCTGCTCGCCGGCGCCCTCATTCACAATCCCGACGTGCTCATTCTCGACGAGCCCCTCGAAGCCGTCGACCCGGTTTCCAGCCGCGTCATCCAACAAATCCTCCGCGCCTACGCCGCGGCGGGTGGAACCGTTATTTTAAGCTCCCATGTCATGGAACTTGTCGAAGGTTTGTGCGACCGGGTGGCCATTATTCACCACGGTACCGTGCGGTTGGAAGGCGATGTGAAAGAACTTGCCGCCCAAACCTCACTTACCGACCTGTTTGTTTCCATTGTGGGCGGTGGTGAACTCACCGAAGGCCAATTGCAATGGTTGCAGCATAACCAGCCCGAGCAACCCCTTGGGCAACCATACCCATCCGGGCAGCCAGATCAGCGTGGTATGCAACCCGAACAACCCAACCAGCCAAGGCGATTCGGGCGGCAAGAACCACCCCAACCAGCCTCCACCGCCCCCGTGGGTGAGCCGGACGACCTGGGATCGGAACCAACCGAACAATTCGACGTCAGCGCACTCCGCAGCGTCGAACCGCCACGAACCAGCCCACCCTACCCCCTGCGGATGCCCCGAAACACCCCACCCGCCAACACTGCCGACAAACCAGTTGTGCCGCCTGCGCAACCAGAGGCCTACCCACCCACCTCGCCGTCCTCACCACCACGGGCTGGGCAGCAACCATACAGCTCGCCGCCTCAAGCGGAGCAACCAGGACGCACCATCCCTACGCCTTCGGGATACCCCTACTCGTCACCACCCAACCCGCAACCAAACCCACGCCAAAACTATCCCAACCCACCCCAATACGGGCAGCAACCACGACCATATTCCACCAACCCCACACCGACCGGAACCGGAGCCGGGACGACGGCAGGAACGGGGACAGCGGCTGGACCTGGGCAATCCTACCCCGACCAGCCCTACTCCGGGAATCCCTACACCGACCAATTCCAACAAATCAACTCCTACCCGCCTGCCGCGGAAACCCCGGACCCCACCCCAACCCAACAACCCTACTCGGGGCACCATAGGCAACCCCCACAAAACCAGCCACCACAATCGCCAAAACCTGCGCAACCGGAATCATCGGAGCACGAAAAACCAGAAGAGAACCAAGCCGAACAACAAAAACCCCGCTTCAATAACCCCTACTCCAACGGCCCAGAAACCTGGCGGTGACCCACCATGACAAACCCCATGCCATCAACCCCACCACCATCACCAATGCCGGCGGCACCAGCACCAGCCCCCACGTCGGCGCCCGCCCCGAACATCACCCGGGTTCTGTTAAAACTCCACTACCTGCTGTGGACCCGCTCCCTCAAAAGCAACAAAAGCGCGATGATTATGAACATCTTCATCGCCCTCTACGCCCTCATCGGGCTCACAGTCTTCGGCATCACCATGGGCGTGGACCTCTCCGCGGGGCGCTACGCATCCCTGGCCGGAGCGGTAGGAATTGGCACCGCCGCCTACATCATGATCGCCATCATGATTCCCTCCGGTGAAGGCCAACTTTCCCCCGAATCGTTCTCCGCCCTGCCGCTGACCGTCCGGCAACTCATGCCCAGTTTCTTCCTCGTCCAAGTGCTGCAAATTCGCGGCTTCATGGCTGTGCTGTGCACCACTGTCACCGCAATCATTGCGGCCGTCGCTATTGCCGGAAGCGCCGGGATAATAGTGGTCGTGGTGTTGGTGGTGGCCATGGTGCTGAGCCTGCTATTGGTTATTGTGGTGGCGGAATCCTTAGCAATGGCGATGTCCGGCAGCGCCAACCAGAGCAGTAGCAGCAAAAACAAACAAATCTATGTGGCCTTTGGTGCCTTCATCGTGGCCTGGTTGGCCTACTCCTCAATCTTCAACGGCTCAGACAACTCCCTCGACCTGGTGCGCTACGGCAATATCCTCCAGTGGACGCCGTTAGCGTCCGCGGCCGGTTTTGCCGCATTCGCTGCCGCCGGGCAATGGCTTTCAGCCCTGATCTGCCTGCTCATCACCGTGGCAACTATTGCGGCTGGCGGATATGTGTGGTGGCATTTCACCCACAAACGACTCGTCGCACCCCTGGGCACAGGTGGGGTAGCCGGCGCGGGGCGGCGTCGCAAAGCCCGGGCGGCAGGCCAACAATCGTTGCTGCTACCGGGTTTGCCGTACACGCCGTTAGTCGCGGTGTATTCCCGCGCACTCCGCTACCTGATCCGCGATGCCCGGCAAACCATCATGATGGTTATGCCGCTAGTGCTGCTGTTTTATTTCGCAGTCATGGGCTTCCGGGATAACCCGTTTATGTTCTATGTGCTCCCTATTATCATTGGGCTGCTGTCCGGCACGAACGCGGTCAACGACTACGGTTTCGACGGGCCATCAAACTGGCT
>ERZ772945.301-NODE-301-length-41019-cov-9.009594_pt1 | contig 41019 bp, 31 predicted proteins | sample MGYA00511681_ERZ772945 | MGnify/ENA primary metagenome ERZ772945 (study PRJEB29015, sample SAMEA2737943) | human oral metagenome | biome: human oral; feature: human-associated habitat; material: dental | place: China | collected 2143 ...
TTGCTCCGCAAACCTTTCAGTCCTCACGAAACATCTCTCACGCGTGCAAGCACGCTGTGGATGTTTCGCTCGTCCTGGCGGATTCTCCGCTATGTTCGCATGTCTCGGAAGACGTCTACAGCGGAGTGTTCCCAGATGTGAAGGACTGCCGCGGCGAACTCCTCCGTTGGCAGGCGCATGCCGTTTTTGATCCAGCGCAGGACCAGATAGGTCATCGACTGGCTGTAATAGTCCGCGATCAGCTCCGGCGTCAGCCAGTCATATGCCAGATGAGCATGAATATTTTCCACCTTGGCTCCTGCCAGGATGCGCTCCGCGATACAGGAGCTCAAAATCTCCCCGAAGGAATTCTGTCCCTCCAGCCGCGAGGCATTCAAATAGAATTCTCTTTCCTCCTGTATCTTGCCAAGAACCCGAATCACCGCTTCCTTGATCTGTCCGCCTTCCAGCATTTCCGTGACCGGATCCATCAGGTCTCTGCGGACAATCCATTCCAGCAATTCATATTTATCCTGAAAGTGATTGTAGAAGGTGGGGCGAATCACCCCCGCCTTCTCTGTGATCTCGCGAATCGTGATCTTCTCGATCGGGCGGCGGGCCGCCAGTGCTTTCAGACTCTCCGCCAGAAGCAGATCAATTGCGTTGCTGCTCTCGACGCTCATATTACTCCTCGAATTCCATTGTGACGAAGTAGCCTTTGGCCGTCTCCTTAACGTCCCTGACCACTCCCTCTGTCGATTTCAGCCGTTCCAGAACACCATAGTTCGCTGACATGCCATAGGCATGCTCTAAGGTATAGTAATAGGAGTTGGGCAGGGCGCTTTCCTTGACCGAGAGCCGTTCTCCCTCCTTGACCGTATCCAGGAGTTCTGCCCGTTCCATCTTGAACTCCATCTGTCTCATTCCCCGATATCCTCCTCGGAGACGACCTCTCCATCCACAATATCCCTGGATGCCTGATTGGTACGCCTCACCAGAATCATATCACCGATGGCATCGGCAATGATCATAATTCCAATGACCCTGGTCACCAGCTTCAGGACTCCGAAAGCGCCGAAGATGCAGACCAGGCCCAAAATCACAGAAATGATTCCGATCACAATCATCCCTCCCCAGGAAGAAGCCCGGTAGCCCTTGGACTCCAGCGCGAGACCAATATCCTGCACACCGTGATAGAGCATGACGACCCCGAAGATCGCGGGCAGGAAGGCTGCGACCGTGTTCGGTCTGGAAAAGGCCCAGAGCCCGATCATGGTCAAAAGTCCCCCCGACAGGCTGCTGAAGGCCGATCCGGTTGTAAGTCCTCCCAGCAGAACGAAGGCCCCCATCAGAAGAATCACGACCGCGACGAGCCGAACTAAAAAGGCGGTCACACTGTCGGGGGAGAAGACCATGACCAGACCCAAAATCAAAAAGAGCAGGGCCTGAGCGGTCACGTGAAAGTGCAGTTTTTTCAGTGTGTCAATCATCTTTTTCTCCTTATACTTGCTTGCTTGCGCGCTGTTCCTTCTGTTTCTTTACAATCCCTCTGACCCAGTCAAAGAGGCCGTACAGGTTGCGGACCACAGACTCCTGGGCAATGGCGAAAAGACCGGCCAGAAGCAATCCCGGAAAAGAGAGCTTCTGCAGATTAAAGAGGCCGCTGAAAAAGTACCCTCCAAGAATGAAGCCCGCGATAGAGACCGCAAGGACAATGGCCCGGTAAATATTCAGGGGATGTATGATCCGATAGAGGACCATAAAGCCCGCGATGGACAGAAGGTAGGTGGATGCGGTGGCCACATCCTGCGATCGTATCCCGAAGACGTCGGCGAAGCCAACCAGACCCGCGATGGCGATAAAGGAAGTCAGCGAAGCCGGGAGGGCGTGAAACATTGTCGACCGGAAGAAATGCGCATGCTGCTTTTTGGTGTTGGGCTCGAAGGCCAGAAGGAAGGCCGGAAGACCTATATTAAAGGCGGAGACCAAAGAGATCTGCGCCGGTTCCAGGGGATAGGCAAACACCAGGATAATGGAACAGAGAGCCAGCATGGCCGAGAACATATTCTTGTACAAAAAGAGGGTCGCGGATCGGGTGATATTGTTAATATCCCGCCTTCCCTCTGAAATAATCTCCCGCATGTGTGAGAAATCATCATCCAGAAGGACCACCTGGGCGGCCTGGCGGGCAGCGTCAGAACCCGATCCCATGGCGATAGAGCAGTCCGCCTCCTTCATGGCCAGAATGTCATTGACTCCGTCTCCAGTCATGGCGACCTTCTTGCCGGTCTCCTTGATGGCCATGATGATTGCCTTCTTCTGCTCGGGCTTAACCCGGCCGAATACGCGGTATTTCTCGACAGCGTCCCGGATGTCCTCCGCGCTGTTCAGTCGGCTGGCATCGACATAGCGGTCCGCGTCTGGGATTCCAACTCCCTGCGCAATGGAAGAGACCGTCTGCGGATTATCCCCTGAGATCACCCGCACCTGGACCTCCTGCTCCCTGAAATAGGCGAAGGTGTCCTCTACATTGGGGCGAAGGCCGTTTTCCAGCGCGACAAATGCCAGCGGCTGAAAGAAATCGCTCCCCTGCTGTGCCCGTACCAGAGCAAGCACACGCTGCCCCTGTCCAGTTCTCTCTTCTAAGGTCTTTCGGTTCTCCTCCATCGCCTGATCTGACAGAAGGAACTCCGGAGCCCCAAAGCGGAAGGCAGCCTGCGGAGTGTCGATGCAGGAGAACTTATTCTTGGAGGAAAAGGGGGTGACTCTGGCCTCGGGCATAGGCACAGCGTGCTCGTAATAAGTCCGCAGGGCCTGCATCGTGATATTGTTGTCTGTACTGGTCGCGATATAGGCGGACAGACTCTGCTCCGCCTCTGCGGTAAGCTGCTTCCCCTGAGGGCCGAAAGCGTCGATAACATGCATCTCATTGTCTGTGATCGTACCCGTTTTATCCACACAGAGGACATCGACTCTGGCCAGCGTCTCCGTGGAGTGCATGTCGTGAAGGAGGACCTTTTTCCCCGCGAGGCGAGCTGCCGACATGGCCAGGGCAATCGTCACCAGAAGATAGAGTCCCTCCGGGATCATACCGATCACCGCGGCGACCATGGATGTAATCGATTCCGAGAAGCCCTTTTCATTCAGGATAAATGACTCCAGAAAGAGCGTGATCCCGATCGGGATAATGGCAATTCCGGCGATCTTGACGACCCACTCGATACTGTTGACCATCTCGGATTGTTTCTCTTTGATCTCCTTGGCCTCTGCCGTCAGCCGGGAGATATAGGACTCGTCTCCCACCCGAGTCAGACGGGCCAGACATTGGCCGGAGACAACGAAGGAACCCGATTTAAGCTCACTGCCGGACAGCTTCTCAATCTCGTCCGATTCTCCTGTCAGAAGAGACTCGTTGGCCATGAGCCTGCCATCCAGCAAAACAGCGTCCGCCGGGATCTGCATCCCGGCCTCTAAAACGATCAGATCGTCTGACACAAGCTCGGACATGGGAATTTTTCTCCTCTGTCCATCGCGGATGACCTCGTAATTTGACTCCGCCAGAACGGCCAGCCGATCCAGAATCCTCTTCGCGTGCAGCTGCTGGACGATACCGATCACCGTGTTGGCGATGATAACCGGCAGGAAGGTCAGGCTGCGAAGGGAGCCACCGATCACAACCAAAACAGCCAGGATCAAAAAGATCAGGTTGAAATAGGTGAAGATATTATCTTTGACGATCTCTTTGGCAGATTTGGATGCTTCTCTTGTAAGGATATTGACTTTGCCCTGGCGGACTCTTTCCGCCACCTGGGCACTGGTCAGACCCTCTCGCCTGTTTTCTTGCATGATGACTCCTACTCTCAGCAGCTTACTTTTCCCCTATCCTAACACGAATCAGGCCTGCCGCCCCTGAAGAGAATATTATTTTTTCTGAATTTTTTCTTAAAGCGCCGGCTCTTAGAAGTGAATCTTCTCCAGCAGCACGATATTCTCAATCCCGTCTGTGAAGGGGAACATATCCACCGGGGCAATCCTCCTGATCGCGTATGCGCTGTCCAGATACTTAAGATCTCTGGCCTGGGTCTTCGGATCACAGGAAATATAGACGATCTTCTCAGGCGCCAGACGCCTTAGGGCCAGAAGAAATTCCTCCGTGGAGCCGGCTCTGGGCGGATCCATAAAGACCAGATCACAGCTTCTCCCGGCCTCAGCCTCCGCCAGCATAAAGGCCCCTGCGTCCGCGACAACAAAGCGCGCCTGCCTGAGGCCATTTACCCTGGCATTGATTCTGGCATCCCGGACGGCCGCGGGATTGCACTCCACGCCGATCAGTTCCATCGGCTCCTTTGTCCTTTTGGCCAAATCGACTGCCGCCGCAATGCCAATGGTCCCGGTGCCGCAATAAGTGTCCAGAACTCTCTCTTTTCCCTTGAGGTCTGCCATATCAACCGCCAGTCGATAGAGCTTTTTGGTCTGCTGGCTGTTGACCTGATAGAAGGCTCCCGGAGAAATACGGAATCTGGCTCCCATCAATCGGTCCTCAATATAGCCGGGGCCATAGAGAATCTCGTATCGGTCCCCTAAAACGACAGATGTACTCTGCCCGTTGATATTCTGCAGAATCGTTGTGATATTGGGGTGGGCCTTTCGAAGAGCTGACACGAATTTCTTGCGGGAAGGAAAAGCCGCCTGAGCCGTCACCAGTATCAGCATGATCTGTCCCCCGTCCGCAGTCCGGCGCGCGATGATGTGCCGCAGGCATCCTCTGCCCGTATCCTCATTATAGGGTTCCACCTTAAAGGAGGGGAGGAGTTCTCTGACGCTGGCGATCAGCTGATCGCACTCCCTGTCCTCAATCTGGCAGCGGTCAATATTGACAATCCGATGACTTCCTCTCTCATAAGTACCGCAGACAATCTTTCCTTTGAGACTTCCTCCAAGAACCGCATGGGCTTTGTTGCGATAGTAATAGGGAAAATTCATTCCCAGAATCGGCTCCGGCCTGCCGAAGGCTTTCAGAAGATCAGCTACTTCTTTTTCCTTCCTTTTTAGCTGCTCTTTATAGGGTAAGCCCTGCATGCTGCAGCCGCCGCACCACTTCTCATAGGGACAGCGCTCCAGGGCATTGACCTGTCGACTCATCTTGACTCCTCTATAATCTGCGTCGGGTCTATCTCCCAATCACATTCCAACCATTCTCCTCAAACTTTTTCTATTTTACTACGCCGGACCTCTTTCCCCAAATTTATTTTTTCTCCTTCCGGCCTGAATGCTTCCTGAATATGTTACAACGCAAGCTGTAGTTCAAATAAAATTCACAAATATAGGAATTTGGAGGATGTTATGAAAAAGTATTTCGCTGAATTTATCGGAACAGCCGTCCTGGTCACTTTCGGCTGCGGTACCGCTATGCTTGTGGGATGTGATCCCACGGCCGGAACCGGCTATCTGCTGACCGCGCTCGCCTTCGGCCTGTCCATTGTCGCCGAGGCCTACTGCATCGGAAACATCTCCGGCTGCCATGTCAACCCCGCCGTATCTCTTGGGGTCCTGCTCAGCGGCAGAATGTCCGGCAGGGATTTCATCGGCCACCTGATCGCTCAGGTGCTCGGCGCCATCTGCGGAAACGCCTTACTGAGCGCCATCTTCAGTCTGGGCAATGTCACGGACCAGACCGGAGCCTACGGGACCAATGATCTGGCTGGTGTCAACGGATCCGTCGGAGCCGGATTCTTAGTTGAGATGGTTCTGACCTTTGTCTTCGTTCTCACCGTCCTTGGCGTCACCTCCAGGAAGGCCAATCATGGTTCCCTTGGAGGGCTGATCATCGGTCTGACCCTGACCTTTGTTCATATCCTCGGCATCGGCCTGACCGGCACCTCTGTCAACCCCGCCCGCTCCATCGGACCGGCCCTGATGGCTGCCATCAACGGAAATCCCAAGCCCATCAGCCTTCTCTGGCTCTTCATTGTCGCCCCTCTTGTAGGGGGAGCCATCGCCGCCCTCTGCTATCGCGGCCTCGCCGGAAAGGATGACGAGTAAACTGAGGGCGCCTTGCCCTTGCGGATCGTGATTTTGCGATTCACCATCTTGACGGGGAAATCGCCTGATCTTTTCTGAACGTCTTTTATGAACGATTTTAAAAAGCAGGCAGACTCGAAATCAGAGTCTGCTTGCTTTTTTTCGCGACAAGCGCAGATGATAGAGTTAGAGTGACAGGACAATCTCTGGTCGACTTTTAACGAGCGAATCATATAATGAGACTATAATGACACAGGCCCTTGGAAGGGGGAGTTTATATGAATCGAGAATTCTCGGATGCGATTGAAGCCTCACCGATCATTGCCGCCATCAAGGATGATGACGGTCTGTCCCACTGCCTTGCCACAGACAGCCGGATTATCTTTATTCTCTATGGAGATCTGATCTCCATCCCCCGCATTGTCGCCCAAATCAAGGAGGCCGGTAAGATGGCCATGGTTCACATCGATCTGATCCATGGGCTTCAGGCCAAAGAAATTGCCGTAGACTTCATCAAGACCTATACAGACGCGGATGGGATTATCTCCACTAAGGCAAATCTCATCTCCCATGCCAGAGAGCTGGGGCTGGCAACCGTCATGCGCTTCTTCCTGATCGACTCCATGGCCTATGATTCCATTCTCCGCCAGCTCCCCACCGCCAGACCGGATGTCATCGAAATTCTCCCGGGACCCATGCCCAAGCTGATCAGCAGGATCAAGAGCCAGATCAAACTCCCTCTCATCTGCGGAGGACTGGTCTCAGATAAAGAGGATGTCGTCTCCATCCTGTCCGCCGGGGCGGACGCCATCTCTTCAACCAGAGAGGCCGTCTGGTTCTTATAGAAATTCTCCCGGGTCTTATGCCCACGCCGATCAGCAGGATCAAGAGCAAAATCAAGCTCCCTCTGCAGTACGTACAATTTACTCCTCCCGGCGAAAGAGATTCTTCATTCGCTCCATCCTCTCTTCCGTCGGGTCACTGTTTTCGAAAATGACTGAGCCCAGTTCCTTACTCTCCGTCTCTAAATCTTCAAGCCGAATCCGCCGTAGAAGCTCTCTCGCTGTCCCGGCCGCCCCATCATATATCTTGACCGAATCTCCCATCAGCTCCTGAACCTGTTTGCGCACAAAGGGATAGTGGGTACAGCCCAGAACAACTGCATCCACATCACGATAGGGCGCAAGAAGCTCCTCCAGAAAATGCATCAGCTCCGGTGTCTGGTCTCTCCCCTCCTCGACGAACTCCATGAGCCCCGGGCAGGACAGGGTCTCTATCTGAGCTACATGGCGAAAGCGCTTACAGAGCAGGTGGAGCTTTCCCAGACGAACCGTCATCGGCGTCGCCATGACTAAGACCTTCCCACCCGGATTCTCCATACAGGCAGGCTTAACCGCAGGCTCAATTCCCACGATCGGAAAATTCGGGTACATCTCTCTGAGCTTGCGAACCGCTGCGGAAGTCGCTGTGTTGCAGGCCACTGCGACAGCCTTGCATCCCCGATTCATCAGATGCTGAATATTTCTGATCGTCAGTTCCTGAATCTCCGGAAGCTCCCGCGTGCCATAAGGCGCATTCTTCGAATCGCCGAAATAGAGAAAGTCCTCCCTGGGCATAAGCTTGACCAGTTCCCTTAAGACGCTGATCCCCCCCATCCCCGAATCAAAAACCGCAATCGGCGCATTTTTCTCTCGAACCATAACATCTCCATCCGCACAGAAGCGTCTCTGTTTTAATGATCCATCAAGAAGACGCTCTTCGCACCTGACACCTGCAAGAAAAAGGCGCATCTCCCTGTGTCAGAAGATACGCCATGAGAGCGGGTGATGGGAATCGAACCCACGTATCCAGCTTGGAAGGCTGGTGTTCTACCATTGAACTACACCCGCATGTGCCCAGTTCCGGAATCGAACCAGAGACACGCGGATTTTCAGTCCGCTGCTCTACCAACTGAGCTAACTGGGCCCTGTGCTTGGCACATGCTCCATATTGTATGAGATGACTGACCCGGTGTCAATCAAAAGGGAACGGTTCCATTCTCAGCGGGCATACGGCTGGGATGGCAGGTCAGGTAGATCAGCTGGCGCCGGCCGGCGATCTGTCCGAGAAAGGCCAGCGCTCTTTTCACCTTGTCCTGATCAAGATTATTGAAGGGGTCATCTAAAATCACCATGGGCTGGTCCTTGGAGAAAATTGTGTCAACCAGGGCAAAACGCGCGGCAAGGGCAATCAGATCATGATAGCCTGCGGAGAGGAATTCTCCCCGCTTCTGCTGTTCCTTGTAGATCAACTTTGGATTCAGATCAATGTCCAGGGTGAAGCGCTCCGGCCGCTCTGCCATAGCCCTGCCTCCCAGGATCTCGAGATAGCCCTGCATATTGTCCTGCAGGGGACCCATATAGCGGGCCAGATAAGATTCTCTGGCCCTATTCAGGTAATCTCTTGTCAGCTCCAGGATGCGGACATTATCCAGCATTACCGTCTCCTGCTCTCTTAAGTCGCGGGCCTCATCTCCGGCCTCCTCATAATCCTGCAGTTCCTCCAGCAGATTGGTCCAGTCATCCTTCAGCTCACTGATAACCTGAGTCAGTTCGACCACTGACGCGTCCAAAAGAGTCTGTTCTCTCTGCATCTCTTCTACGGACTGCCCTTCGCTGACTTGTATCACTTCCCCCTCTTCCTCGCTCACCTCCTTGCGCAGCTCTTCCACGCGATCGGTGAGGTCTGCCAGGCGGTCCATATTGCGGCGGATCTGGGCGATGCGCTCATGCCGGCTCTTCTCTGTCAGGGGGTAATCCGCCAGAAAATCACCGATAGATTTGCGCCATCCCATCACCTGTTCCTCCAGATTCTCCACCTGTCCCCTGGCAGTCACATAATCCCGGTAGGCCTGGGCATCCTCCTGAAGTCGCTGCAACAGAGCCTCTTCATTGAATTCATGGTAGAGATCCATTTCATAAGAATCCGCATAGGGCTGCAGCTGCGTATAGAGCCGCATGGAGGCATTGGCCAGCTCCTCCACGGCCCCGGCTGAATTATCGATAGCCCTGGCCTCCGCGGCCGTCAATCGGTCAAAATTCTCCTTCTTGATCCGAATCTCGGTCAGATGCTGCTGCATGCTTTGCTCGTCCTCCGGAAAAAGAGACAGAAAATCAATGCAGATCTTGCGTGAGGCATCCCTTCGTTTGACTGCTTCCTGCCTCTCCTCCCTGGCCTGCTCAATCTCCTGATCCAAATCAGACAAAACCTGCTGATAAGCGCTCTGCCGTCTCCTCTGACCGCTGAAGCCGCCAACTGCGACGACAACTGCCGCCCCTACAAACACAAGCCCTAAGATCTGGCGGAGGAAGCCTCCATCGGATGCGTAGAGCGTCAAAAAGGCTCCCCCTCCCAGGACCAGAACCAGAGCAATCAGGCCTGTAACCAGGCTGAGACCGAAGCCCGACTCCGAGTGTCGATCCGCAATCTTCTCCTCTCTGCTCCGCTCCAGCTCCTCCGACTGTTTCGTCAACTCGCTGACCCGGCCGGTGCAGCTTGCAAGATTGTTGATTTCACTGGAAATCAGATCCAGCTCCTCACGGCTGGGGTTCTTGACGGAAAAGTATTCGCGCAGCTCTGCCAATTGATCCCGATCTTCCTCCGACATGACGGCATAGGACTGCTGTATGCGCAAGTCCTTCAGGTGTGCCGCCTCCCGGCTCCATGCCGTGAACTGCCCCGGCGTCGGTATTTCCTCCGGAAAGAGCTTCATAAGGTCTGTGACGTAAGCCTCCTTCGGCACCTTCGCCCTCAGCTCCTCCAGTTCCTTCTCCCGCACAGCCAGCTGGTGATCCGCATCCGTGACCTCTTCCATGGTCTCCGGACTTGGAATCCCCTTTGCAAAAAAGGTCTGATATTTCTCCAGCTCCTTCTCACTCTCTGCCAGTTGCTGCCGCTTCTGACGGAAAGCTCCCAGGGCCTGCTCTCTTTTTACCTGCTCTGTTACTCTGTCATTTAAGACCTTCTTCTGTTCCTCCAGCTGATGCAGCTGACTCTTCTTCTCAAGCAGCCTCCCCTCAGCGGCGCGGGCAGCCTCCTGGGTCGCGGGAATCCGATCCGCCAGTTCCTGCTTGAGAGAGATCTTTTGCTGGAGAAGGCGCAGTCTGCCAGTATTGGTCTTGGAATTGCGATTGTAATCCCGGATCTGATTTTCGATACTGGCAATCGCCTCCTCGAAATGTGTGACGTCATCCCGGTTCACACGGCTTCCCCTGCCCATATGCGCGTTCATCGAATCTGTAATTCCGGTATCCAGGGCATTTTGCGGGACGAAAATAGATTTCTCGAAGGATTCCCGGTCAACGGAAAAAAGCTCCTCCCCGATCTGATCGGAAAAATCGCTGGATTGCTGATTGGTGGAGAGATCAATCAAAGAAAAGCGGTCTGACTTGTCCGTGTGACCGAAGCTGCGCTCGATTCGATACTCCTTTTCCCCCGTCGCAAAGACCAGGGATCCCCCGTAGCTTCCCCCGTCCCAGGGCTCATACTTCTGCCTCTCATGCAGCATCTTCGTCCCCCTGGAATATTCCATCCCATAGAACATAGCCTTGAGGAAAACGCAGAATGTCGTCTTCCCCCAGCCATTTTCTTCCAGAATCGCGTTGAGACCGGGCTTAAATATGAAGTTTCGATCCCGGATGGTTCCAAACCCGGCAATATAACAGGAAATCAACCTCATTCTTCAAGCTCCTCTCCGATCAACGCTTTCATTCCAAGGCGGGTTACCCTCTCCTTATCCTCCTCTGACAGGTCGCTCTTTCGCATGAGGCGAACAAACTCCCCCTTAATGGTGCGGTCATTGAGGTAGGATTCGAAATCAATCTGCGTTCTGGTCTGATCCACGGCCTTGATGAAAAAAAAGCGACTGACAAAACGCCTCAGAACCCGATCCGTATCCAGCTCCAGATCCATACTGATATGACCGGTGAAGACCAGCTTGACCAGATCCTTCTCCGGGATATTCCTCAGGGCCCTGTCACTCTTGGACATAACCTGCAGCATGCTGTCCTCAGGTGCCAGCTCCACCACAATCTCATGCAGTTGTCTTCTGGCAAATGGAATAAAATCGCTCGTCAGTTTCCCATCCGAGGTCTCAATAAGGACAAAGCCCTTGGGGCCGCACTCGTCAAAGCCTCTGCCCTCCAGGCAACCGCTGTAGCAGTAAATGCCGCGCTCATCCAGCTGTCCCTGACGAAAGCTGTGAATGTGCCCCAGCGCCAGATAGTCAATTCCCTTGCCCCGATAGGCCGGAAGAAGGACCTCCTCGGCAGGATTGGTCCCCTGATAGTCCTGGGTCTGTCCATGGAGCATAACGATATTGATCTTCCCGGGATCTAAATCCAGACGTGCGGGCATCGATCTGACATTTTCTGCGGACAGCTCTGCTCCGCTGATAACCAGATCTCCATATTCATAGCTTCTCCAGCCCTTGTCCGTAAAGATCTTAAGATTGGCCGGGATCTCCTCTTCATCCAGGCCTGCCAGGAAATCTGAATTGTCGTGGTTGCCCCGCAGATAGAAAAAATCAATGTCGGGATGTGACTCCATCGGCTCCAGCACCCGGTTGCGTACGGCCCGCCGCAGATGCGCCCGGTCAAACATGTCCCCCGCGATCAGAATGGCTCGCGCCCCCTCTTTTTCGGCATAGTCCACCATGCCCTCATAAGAGGCAAAGAGCTCCTCTCTCCTCTGCCTGGCCTTCTCGCTGTCTAAATTGGTCTCCATCCTGGAATCCAGGTGGAGGTCTGAACAATGAATGATCTTCATAAAAAGTTCCCGGCACTGCCCGCCACATCAGTTCTTCGGTAAAGATATCCTATTTTAGCATAAGAGAGCAGACTGTGTTTATATCACGGTCCCGGCACTGCGTTTGAATTGCATCCCCGGTACTGTGCTTGAATCATGGTCCCGGCTCCCCCGCCCCCGCAAAACTATAATAAGAATTGCAGGACAAAACGTGTTGACAGATAAAATACAGACTCCATAAGCATTCAATTATCATAAACGATAGAATGCATTCGCCGCATGCCTTCCATTGTCGAAAATGCGAGAAAAGCCGACCGTCTCCTGTCACACCTGCCCCGCGGCATAAATGTGAAACAAAACGGTCAGCTCTCCCTCTCCGGAATCTCAGCTGCTTTAGCTTCTGCCTGTCAATTTCCTCTCACTCCCCGAATACATCTGTGTACTCTCTGGCAAATTTGGCGATCCCGGCATCCGTCAGCGGATGACAAACCATCTGCATCAGAACCTTATAGGGCACCGTGGCGATATCCGCCCCCAGCAGAGCGCAGTCATGAACATGCATCGGTGTGCGAATCGACGCGGCGATGACCTGCGTCGCATAGCTGTAATTCTCGAAGATGGTCTGTATATCTTCGATCAGGCGGACACCCGGCTCGGAGATATCATCTAACCTCCCCAGGAAGGGAGAGACATAGGCCGCCCCTGCCTCGGCAGCTAAAAGAGCCTGGTTCGCCGTAAAGATCAGGGTACAATTGGTCGCAATCCCCTCGGAGGAAAGAACACGGATCGCCTTAAGTCCCTCTGCCGTCATAGGAATCTTGACTACCATATTCTTATGAATCGCAGCGATCTCTCTGCCTTCTCGGATCATTCCCTCCGCATCCGTGGTCGTGGCCTTGACCTCACCGGAAATCGGCCCGTCCACGATCCCGCAGATCTCCCGCAGGGTTTCTCTGTAGTCCCTGCCCTCTTTGGCGATCAGAGAGGGGTTAGTCGTGACTCCGTGGATGATTCCCATTTCCTCAGCTCTTCTGATCTCGTCTACATTGGCGGTGTCGATAAAGAATTTCATGATCCCTCCTTTTGCATGTATTCTCCCGGGGTGAAGTTTACTCGCATATTTCCCTTCAGGCACGGCATATGATTCTCCCCAAAGCTCTCTTTGCTGCCTTGCTTCCTCGGACAAATCTCTGTCTGCGCATAATCCTGCCTGATCCTATTTTACCGCAGGCTTCATCCTTTATGCGAAGGGATTTTCTCCCGGATATGGCAGATTCTTGGGATGATTATAATCCACTTCTCCGGCCGCAAGGCCAAGATAGCGAAAGGCGGCAAAGAGCTCCCTGCCATAGTGGCCGAAGGCCACTGCCCCATGGTGGGGATAGTTTTTGCCGATCAGAACATTGCGGTAGAAACGGCCCATTTCCTCAATGGCAAATACACCGATGCCGCCGAAGGACCTGGTGGCTATGGGGAGAACCTCTCCCTGAGCCACATAGGCTCTGAGCTTGTTGTCAGCCGTGGACTGCAAGCGGTAGAAGGTGATATCTCCCGGCATGATATCCCCCTCTATAGTGCCGTCACACCACTCTTTTGGATGTGTGGACGCCATAATCCTCTGATAGGACAGATGGGGATTCACGACACGGGTCGAGCAGGTGTTGCCGCAGTGGAAGCCCATGAAGGTATCCGTATGCCGGTAGTTGAACTTACCCTCAATGGACTCCCTGTACATATCCTTGGGGACAGAATTGTTGATATCGAGAAGAGTCACCTCCTGTTGGCTGACGCAAAGACCGATATACTCGGACAGGGTTCCGTAAATGTCCACTTCGCAGGAGACGGGAATTCCCTGCCGCATAAGCCGGCTGTTGACATAGCAGGGGACGAAGCGAAACATATCCTGAAAGGCCGGCCAGCACTTGGTGGTTAAAGCGACAAACTCCCGGTAGCCCCTGTGATCATTGACCCAGTCTAAGAGGGTCAGCTCGTACTGAGCCAGCCTGGCCAGCATATCGGGCTTCTGGTCAGACCGGTAGCCCATCTCCCGCGCCATATCGTCAGAGACAGCTCCAATGCGCTGATCTCCCTCATGCTTTAAGAAGGCCTCATAGAGATCCAGCTCTGACTCCTCCTCGATCTCAACGCCCAGATTGTAGAGTTGCTTGATAGGAGCATTGCAGGCTAGGAAATTAGCCGGGCGGGGTCCGAAGGAGATAATCTTCAGATGCTCCAGTCCGTACTTGACGCGGGCAACAGGCAGAAAGTCATGAATCATATCCGCGCAGTCCCCGGCATCTCCCACAGGATAATCGGGGATATAGGCCCGGGTATTCCGCAGAGCCAGATTGTAAGAAGCATTGAGCATGCCGCAGTATGCGTCCCCCCTTCCGGATTCCATCAGCCGATCCTGGGATTCCTCCGCAGCCGCGCAGAACATCACAGGTCCGTCGAAATGCCTGGCCAGAAGAGTCTCGGAAATCTCCGGCCCGAAATTGCCCAGATAGACGCAGAGGGCGTTACAGCCATGTGCCTTGACGTCTTCTAAGGCCTTTACCATGTCGGTCTCGGATTCCACGATGGTGATCGGACACTCGTAAATGTCCTCCGCATCATATTTCGTCGCATAGGCCTTTGCCAGAGCCCTGCGCCGGTTGACTGCCAGGGGCGCCGGAAAGCAGTCACGGCTGACTGCTACCAGTCCCAGCTTGATCTTCGGAATGTTGTTCATTGTCTTCTCTCCTTTGCTTGACTGACCGTGCGCCTGCCTCAATGGCCGCGTGTCGTTTTCACACGGCGGGCCAGGTGCCCGTCCTACCATAGATGTCTCATCCTGTTAACAACTCATTTATCACAACTCATTGATCCCACAAGCGCCCGGAAGGTCCCAAGGACACTGGCAAAACGAATCGCACGAAGCAATTTATCCCACAAGCGCCCGGAAGGTCCCCTTCAAGGCGGGATAAAGCCCGGAGAATTTTTCATACTGCCTCTGGTACTTGGCCGCCAGATCCGGATCCGGCGCAATGGTCTTCTTAACTCTGACGATGGCACGGGCCGCCTCTTTGGGATCAGGATATTTTCCGCAGGCGACAGCCGCCAGCATGGCCGCGCCGAGCGAAGGTCCCTCTTCCGTCTCCAGAAGGTCTAATTTGAGGTTTAAAACATTGGCCAGGATCTTCTGCCAGAGACCGGATTTCGCTCCTCCGCCCACCAGCCTTGAGCGGTCGATGACCAACCCCTGTTTCCTCGCCGTCTCCAGCATGTCCCTGCAGGCAAAGGCCACTCCCTCCAGAACTGCCTGGGTCAGGTCCGCCTGTCCGCTGTCCATGGTCATACCCACAAAACAGGCTCTGGCATAGGGGTCATTGAGCGGGGAGCGCTCCCCCATCAAATAGGGCAGATAGAAAACCGGATTTTCTCCCAGGCGCTTTTCGTCGACCCGACTCTGCACTCCGGCATAGTCGGTCTCTCCCAGAATCTCCTCCGTCCACCACTTGTTGCAGGAGGCCGCCGAGAGCATGCAGCCCATCAGATGATAACGGCCGGAAGCGTCACAAAAGGAGTGAAGAGCATTGCTTTCATCCAGGTGAAAATGGTCTGAAGAGATGAAAAGGGTACCGGATGTCCCCAGGGAGAGATTGCACTTTCCCTCTCCAACCGTTCCCGTGGCAAGAGCGGATGCTGCATTATCTCCGGCGCCCGCTGCCACTCTCACATTCTCGGGCAGGCCCAACTCCTTTGCGATATCCGGCCTGATTTCCCCGATGCAGTCATAAGACTCATAGAGTCTTGGAAGCATGTTCTCCCTGATTCCGCAGATGGCAAGCATCTCTTTTGACCAGGTTCGGTTCCTCACATCCAAAAGGAGCGTGCCGGAAGCATCCGATACATCCGTCGCGTGAACACCGGTCATCCGATAGACCAGATAGTCCTTTGGCAGCATAATCCTGTGGATTCTGGCGAAGTTCTCCGGCTCGCGCTTCTTCATCCAGAGAATCTTCGGGGCGGTAAAGCCGGCGAAGGCAATGTTGCCCGTGTGCCCGGACAGAAAATCCCGGCCCAGCTCCTCATTGAGATACTCCGTCTCCTCTGTGGTCCTGGAATCGTTCCAGAGAATCGCCGGTCGAATCACCTGACCCTCACGGTCCAGAACGACCAGCCCGTGCATCTGTCCGCCGAAGCTGATCCCGCCGACAAGTCCCCTGTCGTAATCCCGCAGCAGATCTCTGATCCCCTCTCTGGTCTGCTGCCACCAGTCCTCCGGCTTCTGCTCTGACCAGGATGGGCGGGGAAAGGAAATCGGATATTCACGGGACACCATATTGAGGATTCTGCCGTCTTCCTCCATGAGAAGAAGCTTGACCGCGGATGTCCCCAAATCAACTCCTATATAGTACATGGCTTTCTCTCTCTCATAATTCATAAATCGCGGAAAGCGTGCACGTGCACGATCTGTTTTTATCTTATGCCTCCTCGCCCCGATTCACAAGCAACATTTTTGCCAATATTTCCCTCTTCTTTTCTAGCATATTGCCCAATTCACTTTCCATCGCTCAATTTACTCCCCACCGCCCGATTCACCTCCCGTCGCTCAATTTATCTCCCATTGCCCAGTTTACCTCCCGTCGCTCAATTTACCTCCCATTGCCCAATTTACTTCCCATTGCCCAATTTACTTCCCATCGCCCAATTTACCTCCCATTGCCCAATTTACTTCCCACCGCCCGATTCACTTCCTATCTCCCAGGACTTCCCCTAGTTTTTCCAAGCCTTCCCAAGTTTATTCAAGATGGAAAACGTGCACATGCACGCATTGACTTCTCTTCGACGTCGTGCAACAATGTACGCATAAGCACGGTGCACGGTCGATTATGGCGCGGTTGAATCACGGTGCGCAGTCGAATTCAGATCAAATAAGAAAAAGAGGAAAGACACATGGCAACGATGAAGGAAATCGCAGAGCTCGCAGGGGTCTCCCGCGGAACTGTCGACCGGGTTTTAAACCGCAGGGGCTCTGTCAGCCCTCTGACCAAAAAGAAGATTCTTGAGATTGTGGAGATGTTAGACTACAAGCCCAATAAGGCCGGCATCGCCCTGTCCGTCCAAAAGAAGAGCCTGACCATCGGCGTCATCCTCTTTGGCGCGGGAAACGCCTTCTTTGACGATGTCATTGAAGGCGTTGAGAGCAAGCTGGGAGATCTGAGTATCTATGGAATTCATCTGATCACCAGGCGCATCCCCTTCGGCCTTGACGAGGAATTGGCCGCCATTGATCAGCTGCTGGCAGACGGGATTAACGGCCTGGTTCTCTCCCCCTACAACGACGACAGCATCCGGGCTAAGATTGACCGGCTCTGGGACGAGGGAATTCCTGTGGTAACTACAAATACCGACATTCCTGAGTCCCGGCGGATCGCCTATGTGGGATCAGACTTCTATAGCTGCGGGCAGACGGCTGCTGCCCTCTTCCACCGCTTTGCCCCCCGTCCGCTCAAACTGGCCATTGTCACCGGCTCTGACCGGATCCTCTGCCATGAGGATCGCATCCGCGGTTTTCTCGACTACTGCAGGGATCTCAAGCCCCCGATTGAGATTGCCGAAGTGATCGAAGCCCATGACGACGATTACGAGAGCTACGAGGCTGTGACGCAGCTCCTTGCCAGATATCCCGATTTAGACGGTCTCTACTACACTGCCAGCGGCATGTACGGGGGCTGCCGGGGACTCATGCATGCGCGCAAAATGCAGTCCTCTCCCGATGACTCCGATCTCTGCATTCGAAACAAGAAGGGAAACCCCTTCCTCCTGATCGGCTTTGACTCCGTCCCCTCCAGTAAGGAAATGCTACGAAAAGGTCTGATTACCGCGACCATCACCCAGCAGCCCCAGCTGCAGGGCTCTCTTTCCGTCGGCATTCTTCAGGACTATCTGGTCAGCGGGAAGCTGCCCGACCGGGAAATTTATCACACGGAGTTATCTGTAAAATTAAGAGAAAATCTCTGAATATATTCGCAATCAATGACAGACGATCAATGGTCTGTTCCCCAGTGACATAGCTTCAAAAACCCCAGGCTCAGATCAAATACCAATTTTGCTTTCCGTTTTTTCTGGCCTGGATCATATAGAAACGCATGAAATGAATTCCTGTCATCACCGTCATAACTGTCCCAATAACAATGACGAGGGTCGGTATTCCCGACATGAGCAGAGCAAATATGGATCCCAGAGCAAATAATACCGCCTGTGTCATGCAGAAAGATTTCGTATAACGTAAATAATCTTTGTTGTAGCGTCCGTTGGCCAGAACAGCTGCTTGAAACATACCGATGCCTGCAAGGAAGAAAGCTGTCACAAATAAGTGGTTAGCGCTGGAATCAACCAAAAATCCCATAGAAACAGTCACCATAAACAATGAGATAAAAATAGGGTAGTGGCTGTAGATGAGGAAAAGGCCCTTGGTATTAGTTCTCTCATCAATGGCATGGTCAAACTGCGCGAAGTAAAAGAGAAAAAGCATAACCATCATAACAAAATAGAGGACGGACGAAAGAGAGAAAGTCTCAACTTTAAAGAAGTTTGCCAGCCCAACAATCATCTCTCCAAAAATAATAATTACAAGAAGTGAGATGCGCTCAATCAGGTGCGGAAAATTAACTTGAAAGAAATGATTCTCCCCGCGAATCATAATAATTGGCATGATGAAGGTTCCGATAACGACAAGCAGATAAAGCACAATTCCTGTCTTGTATGGCAGAAAAACGCAGAGGAAAAGTCCAAGGGTTCGTATTCCCGTCATCCAGAGAAAACTCTTGATACTTTGACGATTACACTCGTCCGTGGTGTCCCTGAAATATTCGATCAGATACTGGATAAAGAGAGATAGGGTCAGAGTCCCTACTGCTATACAAAAATAGTGGAAGTAGTCACTCCAATCCCTGGTCATCATGTTAGACATAAAGAGCATCATAGCCATATTGATAAACATGATGACCATATTAAAGAGAGAATTTTTCCCATATCGATTGGTGTAAACCGTCTGAATCATCCAACAGTTGATAAGGATGAGCAGAGTCATCAGGTAAACGAAAATGGTGTATACCGAAAGCACCCCCTGTCCTGTCCTGATTGTAACTTCTCAACTTGCTTGCTAAACTAATAGACAGATGAAGACTCTGTGTCTGTCACGAAAAGGAGGCATCTATGTTCGACTATTCTGTCCTGTGTTCTGATGTTGACGCCGCGAAGAGAAATCAGGTTGTAAGTCTTCTCTCCGAGAACGACATCGGCTACAAGCTCACATCACAGATGCCCTTTCAGATGCGCGCCAAAGAAAGCGAAGACGGCGCGGCGGATCAAAAGGCCAGGCCATCTTCTGCCAGCCGGCAGGTTCGCTATACCATCTCTGTCAAGGAAAGAGACTTCGCTTACGCCCTTCAACTGATCAGAGACATTTAAATTCCCGTCAAGACATTTGAATTCTCCTCAGATCTCGGATCCCCAAAATCACAGCTTCTCAAAATGAAACTGGCTCTTTTCACAGATCCACAAAGTGAAAATGACTCTTTCCCGACGCGTAGTCGCCCACAATCTGTCCGTGGCCGATCAGCTGGTACTTGTAGGTGACCAGACCCTCAAGCCCGACCGGCCCTCTGGCGTGAAGCTTGGACGTGGAGATTCCGACCTCCGCCCCAAAGCCATAGCGGAAGCCATCCGCGAAACGGGTGGAGCAGTTGCGATAGACGCCGGCAGAATCCACCATCTGCAGGAAGTAGTCTGCTGTCAGGTCATTTCCTGTCAGAATACAGTCGGTGTGGTGGCTTCCGAAGCGGTTGATATGGGCACAGGCCTCCTTGACACCGTCCACCAGCTTAACAGAAGCGCACAGGGTCAGGTACTCGGTGGCATAGCCGGTCTCAGTCAGATCCCTGATCTCTACGGCGGACTGCTTCTCCTTCGCGCAGGAGGTCTCTCCCTGCTCACGCAGGGCATTTTTCAGGCAGTCCTGCGCCTCTTGATCTCCCCGCAGGACGACCCCCGCCTCTTTCATGGCAAGGGCAAGCCGGGGAAGAAAGTCGACCGCAATCGCCCGATCCAGCAGGATGGTCTCCACCGCATTGCAGGCGGCCGTGTACTGGGTCTTGGCGTCAAGCAGAATGGGAATGGCCCGGGACTGATCGGCGTCCCTGTCCACATAGATATGGCAGATGCCGTCCGCGTGCCCCATAACGGGAATTTTCGTGTGATCCATAATATAGCGGACAAACGCGTTGGATCCTCTCGGAATCAACAGATCCACATCTCTCTCACAGGTCAGAAGCTCATCGATCTCCGTATGGGCCTCTGCCTGACGCAGCATGCCTGCCGGAAGCCCTGCTCCCGTCACTGCCTGATTGATGATCTCAAAGAGGACCCGATTACTTTTAGCGGTCTCCCTGCCCCCTTTTAAGATGGCGCAATTTCCTGACTTGATGCAAAGCGCAGAGATCTGAACCAGAGCATCCGGCCGGGCCTCAAAAATAACCCCGATCACTCCGATGGGCACCGTGATTCGATGCAGCTCCAATCCCCGATCCAATTGGCGATCAAGAAGGTGAACCCCTGTGGGATCCGGAAGATCAATCAACTGCCTGATCCCGGCCAGGACATCCTCCAGCTTATCCTCACGGAAGGTAAGCCTCTTTAAGACCGCCGGCGCCACATCCTTTGCCTCCTCCAGGTCCCTGGCGTTCGCGTCGAAGATCTCTGCGGCATGCTCGCGAAGGGCAGCGGCAACCGCCTCCAGAGCCCGATTCCTCAGCTCGATGGAACTGGCCGCCACTGTCGGAGAGAGCATTTTCATCTGGTGTACATCTTCGCGAATCCCCATGGTTACTCCTCTCATACGTATTGAAAACTTTGGCCTATTCTACCACATTTCTTTTAAATCAAAGTGATAGGACAAATCTTACGTTCCTCCGAATCATTGCAATGCGCATCATCGGAATGATCGCAATGTACATCGCGATTTTCAATTTACCCGGCAAAGAGAGTTGCTAAAACTGCGCGGAATGCAAAAGGACGGAAAAAGCGCGCTAATGTATAAAATGCTCGGCTTGTGCAAGGACAAAAAAGCAATTTAAAAAGGCCCCGCAAAAACGCCCCCGCGGCTGCGGGGGCGTTTTGTTGGAATTGCCGCCAGACGACCTGACAAACATGATGTCAGCTCTTCTCAGAAAACCTTACTGGCCTGCATAGGGAATGACAGACTGTCCATACTTCTCTGTGATCCACTTCTTGGTCTCATCAGACTTGAGGATCTTAACCAGCTTCTGAATGGCCTCATCATTCTGCCTGCCATCCTTGACAGCGATCACATTGACATAGTTCTTAGCCGCCTCACCGTCATTCTTCTCGACAGCGATAGGATCCTTGGAGGGATCTAATCCGGCCTGCTTGGCATAGTTGCCGTTCAGGACAACGAAAGCGACTTCTCCCTTGACACGGCTGACCTGGGCTGCCTCCAGCTCCTGAATCTTCAGATTCTTGGGATTGGCAGTGATGTCCTGGACGGTAGCCTTAATCCCGGCCCCCTCCTTTAAAGTGATTAATCCCTGCTCCTGAAGCAGAAGAAGAGCCCTTGCCTCATTGGTTGTATCATTGGGAACGGCGATGGTATCTCCCTCAGTCAGCTCAGACAGCTGCTTCTTGGTTCCGGCGTAAATGCCAAAGGGCTCATAGTGAATTTTCCCCGCGTCGACCAGGTGGGTTCCCTTCTCCTGGTTGAAGTTATCCAGATATACCACATGCTGGAAGTAATTGGCGTCGAAGTCACCGGACTCCACGACATTGTTGGGCTGTACGTAATCGCTGAATTCCTTGACCTGCAGGTCGACGCCCTCCTTGGCCAGTTCGGACTTCACATGCTCTAAAATCTCGGCATGAGGAGTTGCGGAGGCAGCTACCTTAAGGGTCGTCCTGGCATTTGTGCCATCAGACTTGGAATCGTTCCCCTTGGCTGCACCGCAGCCTGCAAGTGCGCCCACAGCCAAAGCTGCTGCCAAAACAGCGGATAAAATTTTCTTTTTCATATCTTACCTCTTTTCTTATCTCTTTCATTTTCTAACTTCCGATCTCGCATGAGATCCGGCTCACAGTTTCCTCTTGTCCATCCTGTTGGCGATGAAGGTTCCCAGCAGCTGAAAGAGCTGCATAAGGATGATAAGAAGGACAACCGTGACAATCATGATATCCGCCTGATAGCGGTAGTATCCGTATCGAATGGCGATATCCCCCAGTCCACCGCCGCCGATAACGCCGGCCATGGCAGAGTAACCCAGAATCGTTCCAACAGAGATGGTCGCCCCCGCAATCAGGGAGACCCGGGATTCCACAAGAAGGACTCTGCTGATAATCTTTCCGTTGGAGCAGCCCATGGATTGTGCCGCCTCGATGACACCGGGATCCACCTCATTGAGGGAGGACTCGACCATGCGGGCAATCATGGGAGCCGCGGAAATAGTCAGCGGAACAACGGTCGCCGTTGACCCATAACTCTTCCCTAGAAGAAGAGTGGTCAGGGGCATGAGCAGAATCAGCATGATGAGGAAGGGAACGCTTCGCATAATACTGCTGGCAACATCAAGAATCCGATAGATCACCCTGTTGGGACGAATCCCTTCTTTCCCGGTCACCGTCAGCGCGATCCCCCAGGGCAGGCCCAAGAGATAGCCGAAGACAGATGAGAGGACTGTCATATAGAGCGTCTCGCCGATCCCCTTGATAATCATCAGAATTACATCACTGGACATGATCGCTCACCTCCTCGACTGACAGGCCATGCTCCTTCAGATAAGAAATCACAGCCGCCTGTGCTGTCTCTTCCTCCGGAAGCCCCAGGATCATCTGCCCCTTGGCGACGCCTCCGACATCCCGGGTATCCGCCAACAGGATATTGACCGCATGCCCTGTGGTCAGAATCATATTGGAAATAACAGGTTCATAGGAGGAATTCCCTGAGAAGACGATGCGAATCTTACGGTCCGTCTTAATCTCCTCCCGGGTTCGGCTGACGCCGTCAGTCCAGGACTCCGGGTCCTTGCCCTCAATGATCAGAAGCCTGGCCGCTCTGGATTTGGGATGGTTGAAGATCTCCTCAACCTGTCCCTTTTCCGCGATCCGACCCTGGTCAATAATCGCCACATGCTGACAGACCTCCTGTACAACGGACATCTGGTGGGTAATGATCACAATGGTGATTCCCAGCTTTTGATTGATCTCCTTTAGAAGCTGCAGGATGGAATTGGTCGTCTTGGGGTCCAGGGCGGAGGTTGCCTCGTCACAGAGCAGGATCTTAGGATCAGAAGCCAGGGCTCTGGCAATCGCCACCCTCTGCCTCTGCCCTCCGGAGAGCTGTGCCGGATAGGCCCTGGCCTTATCTTCCAGTTCAACCGTCTTGAGAAGCTCCAGGGCCTTGGCTCTGGCCTCTTTTTTAGGAAGACCGTGGACGGTCAGGGGAAAGCAGATATTGTCTAAAACATTCTTCTGCATCAGGAGATTGTAGCTCTGGAAAATCATACCGATACGAGTGCGCTCCCTGCGAAGCTCCCTGGCTGACAGCTTCGCCAGCTCCCTGCCCTCGATGATCACAGTTCCCTCCGTCGGAACCTCCAGAAAATTCAGACATCGCACCAGGGTCGATTTCCCGGCGCCGGAGAGGCCTATGATTCCATAAATATCACCCTCTTCAATATCCAGATTGATATCGGAAAGAGCGCTGACCTCCCGATCCGCCAGAGCAAAGCGTTTGCTCAGCTTTTTTACCTCAATGATATTTGCCATGTAATTATTCCTCGAAAGGGTTTTGTACATCAGAAAAGGGGGTTGCACATCAGAAATTCAATTCTAAAAAAGCATCCCCGCAGAACTCTGTCTGCCCCTGTCACTGCTACAGGCCATAATCTATCATATCCCCAGGTTCTTGTATAGAATATAATTTTTATCATTCGCTATAGTTGCATTCTATGTCTATTCCCTTATTTTCATATTCTCATATATTCCGGTCGCCCTATATTCCGGTGATCTTATCTTCCGGTGCCCTATATTCCGATGCCCTGTGCTCCGATCGCCTTATGTTCCGGTGCCCTGTGTTCCGATCGCCTTATGTTCCGGTGACCTCATTCCATGGCGCTCTTTCCTATTGCCATTTCTCCTCAGCCCCATGCGTGCCTCATATTTTACTGATGATGTTTTCGCACTCTCGTCCTGAGCGCGCCAGCCCCCATACATGCTCGTATATTTGCCGGCGCTTGATCCGGCGGGTTTTCGACTAGGACATTCATTTATGCTAGAATGGTGTCAAGACAGCAATGAGCACCTGCCCGATCAGCGGCGAGGAGAATTCATGAGAATTTATGACGAGCGCAATGTATCCATGATGATGGATCTCTATGAGATGACCATGGCCAACGGCTACTATCTCCTGGAGAACCAAGATACCCATGTGGCATTTGACGTCTTCTACCGGAGAAATCCCGACTCGGCCGGTTTTGCCATCTTCACCGGTCTCGAACAGATTGTGGAATATCTTGAAGGGCTTCACTTTGATCCGGAGGATATCGACTATCTTCGCTCCCTGGGGCAGTTTGATGAGAGCTTTCTCTCTTATCTGGCTGATTTTTGCTTCAGCGGAGACCTCTACGCCTTCCCTGAGGGAACCATCATGTACCCCAATGAGCCTGTCATCACGGTCGTCGCTCCCCTGGTGGAGGCCCAGCTGATTGAGACAGAGCTTCTGACCCAGATCAACCATCAGTCCCTGATCGCCACCAAGGCCCGCCGGATCGTCCGGTCCGCGGAGGGCCGCCCAGTCTCCGACTTCGGCGCCAGGAGAGCCCATAATAATGACGCCGCTATCTACGGGGCCCGCGCCGCCTATATCGGCGGTGTCGCAGCCACTGCCACCGTCTCCTCCGGCCAGCATTTCGGTATCCCCGTCAGCGGCACCATGGCCCACTCCTGGGTTATGTTCTATAAGAACGAACTGGAATCCTTCCGCAAATTCGCCTCGATTTATCCTGACAACTGCATTCTCCTTGTGGACACATATGATGTCCTCCACCAGGGTCTTCCCAACGCTATCCAGGTCTTCACCGAGATGCGCGATAGGGGAATCGCCTCCAAAAACTACGGAATCCGCATCGACTCCGGCGACCTGGCCTATCTGACCGCCCGCTCCAGGAAGATGCTGGATGAAGCCGGTTTTACCGATGCAAAGATCATTATCTCCAACAGCCTTGATGAGTACACCATCCGATCCATCTTAGACCAGGGCGGACAGGTCGATGCCTTCGGCGTTGGTGAGCGCCTGATCACATCCCGGTCCGAGCCCGTCTTCGGGGCCGTCTATAAGCTCTGCGCCGTCGAGGAGGATGGTCAGATGATCCCCCGCATCAAGCTGTCTGAGACGCCCGAGAAGATCACCAATCCAGGTCTCAAGGACGTCTACCGGATCTATGATGCCGACGGACACGCCGTGGCTGACCTGATTACCAGGCAGGGGGAGGAGCTTGACCTGTCCAGCCGCTATGATTTCGTCGATCCCATCAAGCCTTGGAAGCGCCGCGCCTTCGAGAACTGCACTGCAAAAAAGCTGCAGGTCAAGATCATTGAGGCCGGCAAGAGAACCAGTCAGCTTCCCTCGGCCAAGGAGATCGCCTCTTATGTCGATCGGCAGTTGAGGGAGGAAATCTGGGACACGGAGCAGCGCTTCGAGAACCCTCACATCCACTATCTGGATATGTCCCCCGCCTACTACGAGATGAAGATGGATATGCTGGAGACCAATCGCTAAATGATCTCCAATTTCAAAAGCCTGCAGCTGTGGATGGCTTTCCCTCCTCAGCTACAGGCTTCTTATAAATACAGCGATCATTTCATTTGCGATTTCCGGCTGATCATCGTTGGAATTATGCGCTGCATTTGCGACCCATTGCAATTGAAATCCTGCCTTCTTTGACCAAGTTTGGTTATACTGTCTCACCTTCCCGGTGATATCCTTTTCTCCCACAATCAGCAGGACCGGACATTTGATATCTATGTCCGAATTATCATCCAAAAAGCTCTTATAGGCCGTTCCCATCAAATGGCATAGCTCTTTTCCCCCATAAAGGGCAAGCATTTCCAGCATGTGAAGGCGCGCGTGTTCACTGGCTGTGCTTCGCTTCGCAATCTCCCTTCGCAGCATTTGACTGGGGTATAATTTTGACAGGCGCTCTGTTTGCCTTAACCACCATTGATCTGATTTTGAATAATATCCTTCTCCATATGGCGAACTGTCGATTGCGACAAAGGCGCGGACCAAGTCTGGGAATCTCTTAATCACAGACTGCGCGACATACCCTCCCATGGATTGCCCGATGAAAACAGCCTCTTTTATATTCCTCTCAAGAAAAATCCGCCCGATGATTTCCGCCATTTCCCCAAAGGCGAGGTCCGAAAAAGGGCGTGATTTTCCGTGCCCCGGCATATCCCAGGCGAGCACATTGTAGTCCTCTTCAAAGTATGGTATCTGGTCCTCAAAAAGGCGATGATCTGCAGTAAGACCATGGAGGGAAAAAAGGGTCTGTTTCTCCGCGGTGGGATTTTCTGATATCCAGTAATAGACCCTTCCCCATTCCGAATGAAAAACGCACTCCCTCATACATCCTCCTTATATCGCCCCTAGAATCTCAGAATAATGTCGCTCTTTCTGCCGCCAAAAGGGTCTGTGAACCCCTCCTTGCCGACGATCGGTCCCCCTGTCCGCATATGACAGGCTCCGGGATCTAAATCAGACAGTTTGGCATCTCACAGACCCTTCTGCAAATTTCACAGAACAATTGAATAGGATGAGATGATAAGGAGCATCCTTGAAAGCGAAAACAAAGCTGTCTTCTGCTGATGCCCGCGAAACCGATCTCTACAGATTCTCCTTGAAGAAGGCCTCCATCTCATTGGCCGCCTTGTCTTCATCGGGGCCCTCAACATCTACCCTGATCGTATCGCCCTGCTTAACTCCCAGGCTCATAATGGCCATCATACGGCCGGAATCTGCTGACTTATCGCCGAAATGGATGGTCACCTTGCTCTCATACTCCTTGGCCTTCTTGACCAGAAGTCCTGCCGGGCGGGCGTGCATGCCGGCGGCGTCCTGAACCTCGAACTCAAATGATTTCATTGTCTGATCCTCCTCTGCCTGTCAGTCTGTCATAATAATTCTTGTAGACCATAGAATACATACATATACCATAAAACTATTGTATCCCCTGCTTTCCCTGTGTCAAGCCGGGGTGTTTCCGCTGTCATCTGCGCTGTCAGCGAAACCATTTGCTCCTACTCGTCTTTCATCCCGCTTGTGTTTCTCGTCACTTGCGACTGTCAACGGAAGCCCATTTGTTCCTGCTCCTGTTTCATCCCGCTTGCGTTCTCGCCCTTACTTGCGGCTGTCGATGGAGCGGATCTTGTCCCTGACCCGAAGAACCATGGAGGGGCTGACAGATAACTCGTCCACCCCCATTTTAATAAAGGTCTCTGTCAGACTGGTGTCAGCGCCCAGTTCTCCGCAGATCCCGGCCCAGGCTCCGTACTTGTGGGCATTTTCGATCACCATGGCAATCAGGCGAAGAATCGCCGGATGGTGGGGATCATTAAAGGCCTCCAGCTTGGGATTCTGCCGGTCAATCGCCAGGGTATACTGGGTCAGGTCATTGGTTCCGATCGAGAAGAAATCAACCTCCTTGGCCAATTCGTCCGACATAATGGCGGCCGCCGGCGTCTCAATCATGATACCCAGCTCCACATCTCCATAGGGGAGTCCCAACTCCTCCAGCTCGGCCTTGACCTCCTCGGCGATGGCCCTGGCTCTTCTGACCTCATCGACAGAGATGATCATGGGAAACATGATGGAGATGGTTCCGAAATGACTGGCCCTGTATATCGCCCGCAGCTGGGTCTTGAAGATCTCCGGCCGGGTCAGGCAGATGCGGATGGCCCGGTAGCCGAGCGCCGGATTGTCCTCCTGGTCCAGATGGAAGTAGTCCACCTTCTTGTCCGCGCCAATATCCAAGGTGCGAATGATCACCTTCTTACCTGCCATATTCTCGGCGACGGTCTTATAGGCCTGGAACTGCTCCTCCTCTGTGGGGAAATCCTTTGCCTCCAGATAGAGGAACTCTGAGCGGAAGAGGCCGATGCCCTGCGCATCATTGGCATGTACGCTGGCCACATCCCCCACGCCGCCGATATTGGCATAGAGCTGGATATGCCTGCCGTCTAAGGTGACGTCTTCCTTGCCCTTGAGCTCCTGGAGGAGTCTGGCCTTCTCGGCGTCCTCGGACTGCTTCATCTGATAACTCGCCAGGGTATCCTGGTCCGGGTCAATAATGAGTTTGCCGCTGTAGCCGTCCACCACAGCCATCCTGCCCTGCATGTCATCCCGGTAGTCCACGCCGATCAGGGCGGGAATATTCATGGTTCTGGCCAGGATAGAGGTGTGGGAGTTGGTTGACCCGTGTCTGGTGACAAATGAGAGCACCTTGGACTTATCCAGCTGCACAGTCTGCGAAGGAGCGAGATCATCCGCCAGTAAAATGCTTGGGACGTCCCCATGGCCTCCGGTCTCCGCAGCCCCCGCCAGAACCTTAACCAGACGGTCGGAGACATCGCGGACGTCCGCCGCTCTCTCCTTCATGTAGTCGTCATCCATGGCAGCAAACATATTGGAGAAGTTATCCCCCGTGGTCGCCACGGCATACTCCGCGTTTAAGCCCTGGTTTCTGATGATATTCTCCACAGAGTCCACATAGTCCAGATCCTCAAGGAGCATCTGATGCACGTCGAAAATAGCCGCCGAGGCCTCGCCGACCTCCTTAACCGCCTTCTGATAGAGCTCCTGCAGCTGCCTCTTGGCTTCTTCTGTGGCCTGGTGATAACGCCTGACCTCAGCTTCCGCGTCAGAGACCTTCTGCCGTTTTACCAGAACCTCATCCTGTCTGAACACAGACAGGGGACCGATGGCTATTCCGCCAAAAACACTCTTACCTTGTAAAATCTCCATTTATTCCTCCGCATTCTTCTTCAGCAATCCCAAGAGCAGGCAGGTGATAACCGAGCCAACGAACCAGGCGATAATATAGAAGAGAGGGTTCCCGACAGTTGCAAAGACGAAGATTCCGCCGTGAGGAGCCATCAGGGTACAGCCGAAGAGGGCTGACAGACCGCCGGCGATGGCAGACCCAACCAGGGTCGCGGGGATGGTGTGCAGGGGGTCAGCCGCCGCAAAGGGAATGGCCGCCTCTGTGATAAAAGACGCTCCCATGACGAAGAGGGAGACCTTGGTATCTCTCTGGGTCTTGGAGAATTTCCTGGGGAAGAAAATGGTCGCCAGAGCGATCCCGATCGGGGGAACCATACCGCCGGCCATCACAGCCGCCATAGCGACATAGCAGGCGATGACAGCGGGATCTGTCGCGGAAGCCCCCTTGTCCATCAGTTCCGCTGCTGTTGACAGCATGCCGGTACCGAAGACATAGGCGGCCTTATTGATGGGACCTCCCATATCAATGGCCATCATGCCGCCCAGGATCAGCCCCATGACAACCAGGAGATTGGCGTCAGCCAGAGCGGTCAGCATGGAGGACAAACCGGCATTGATCAGACCGATCAGGGGATTGAAGATGAAGCACATCAGAAGGCTGATGATAAAAATTCCGCCCAGAGGATAAATCAGGGTGGGACGGATCCCGTCCAGGCTGGCGGGGAGCTTGGAAGTCAACTTCTTGAGCCAGAGAACCACAAATCCTGCCACAAATCCGGCGGCAATACCGCCCAGGAATCCGGACACTGTGGAACCGCCGTCGGCTCCCTGGAAGGCAAAATTCGCGATGAAGCTGTTAAAAGCTCCCAGATTCGTCCAGTTGTAACTGGTGAAGAGGGCATTTCCGGATGTGGCTAAAAGACCGCCGGTAAAGCCGACCGCCAGGCCGGGACGATCCGCAATGGAATAGGCAATGTAACCGGCCAGCACGGGAACCATCATGCTCATGGCCAGACCGCCCGCGTATTTAAAGAAGGCGGACAGGGGAAGCATAGTACCAAAAGCGGAACCTGTAGAAGCAGAACCGGCGGAGGCTCCATAGCCCGCGATGGTATCAATCAAAAAGGCCAGCGCCACCATAATACCGCCGCCGATGACAAAGGGAAGCATGTGGGAGACCCCGCTCATCAGATGCGTGTAAGCCTGGTGACCGATGGAATCCGTCTCCTTGTCCTTGTCATCCTCCTCTTCTCCTCCATCTCCGCTTGCGTGATAGATCGGAGCGTCTGAGACGGAAGCTCTCGTCACCAGCTCCTCGGCCTTGTGAATCCCGTCGGCCACCTTGCACTCGATCAGATGCTTGCCGTCGAAGCGATCCATGGGCACCTTGGCGTCGCAGGCAACCACAACCCCGGCCGCTCTTTGAATGTCCTCAGCGGTCAGGATGTTCTTGGGTCCTGAGGAGCCGCGCGTCTCCACCTTGACAGGAATCCCAAGCTTTTCTCCCGCCTTCTCTATGGCCTCAGCCGCCATATAGGTGTGGGCGATTCCGGTCGGGCAGGCAGTCACCGCGATGACATAGCCCTTATCGGAGCTTGCCCCATTGGCCTGCTCGTCAGAAGCTTCTTCCCTTGCGGCCTCTTTGGCGGCCTCCTTCTGGGCCTTGGCATTCTCCGCCTGCTCGATGATATCCAAAAACTCCTCGGGGCTCTTAGCCGCCTTGAGAGCTCTTGTGAAGTCCTCGTCCATAAGCAGCATGGACAGGTTGGAGAGAACCTCCAGATGCACATTGTCCTTGGTATTGGGAGCGGCAATCAGGAAAATCAGGTCGACGGGCTCATCATCCAGGGCTTCGTAATCGACGCCTCCCGGAACAACCATGGCAGCCAGTCCCGGCGAACTGACAGCATCAGACTTGCAGTGGGGAATGGCGATTCCCTCGCCGACACCGGTCGTCCCCTCTTCTTCTCTCGCGAAGACTCCGGCACGATAGGTATCGATGTCCCTGATATTGCCCCGCTTCTCCATGAGGGCGACCATCTGCTCAATGGCCTCCTTCTTGTTTGCGGGCGCCCCATTGAGTTCGATGCTCTGAGGGGCAAGTAAATCTCTAACTCTCATTTGCTGTCCTTTCCTGACCTGACATTCCTGCCTTAGTCACTGCTGATACCTGCCTGTTTTTTATCGTCCAAGACTCCTGAGCAGGGTCTCGACCTCGTTTCTCTCTGCCAGTTCTTCGGAGAAGGCGGAGGCGGATCCGGTGCAAAGTCCCATATAGAAGGCATTTTCATAGTCAACTGTCTCAATATAGCCGGTCAAAAAACCTGCCACCATAGAGTCTCCGGCTCCGACGGAATTGACAATTCTTCCCTTGGGAGGCATAGAAGCAAATATCTGTCCATCCTCCGTAATCAAGAGGCCCCCATCGCCGGCCATGGAGATCATGACATTCTTCGCCCCCATCTCCTGCAGCTTTTTCGCATAGGGGATGACCTCCTCCTTGGTCGACAGTGATACGCCAAAGATCTCGCCCAGCTCGTGGTTGTTGGGTTTGATCAGGAAGGGATGATATTTCAGAACATTGACCAGAAGATCCCTGGTGGCGTCTACCACAATGTGAACGCCTCTTCCCTCCAGGCGCGCCATGATATCCTCATAGCTGGAGGCAGGCATGACATCCGGGATTGACCCTGCCAGGACCAGAAAATCCCCCTCTCCCAGCTGATCGAGCTTATCATAGAGCTTTGCGATGTCGGAAGCCTTGATGGCAGGTCCCTGCCCATTGATCTCAGATTCCTGGTCGCTGCGCAGCTTGACATTGATCCGGGACATTCCCTCTGCCACATCGATAAAGTCGCTCTCAACCTGGCTGGCAGCTAACAGGCGCTCAATCTCTCTCCCGGTAAAACCCGCCATGAAACCGAGCGCCCTGCTCTCATGACCCATATTCTTGAGCACAATGGAGACATTGATCCCCTTGCCGCCGGGCAGGACATGCTCTCCTGTCGTGCGGTTGACCATGCCGGTCTGAAAATGATCCACGTCGACAATATAGTCGATGGACGGATTAAAGGTTACGGTATAGATCATTCGCTCACCTCCCAAATGTTCTCGTAGCTACGGTAGCTGTCATCAAGCTGTCCTGCTACCAGGACACGGGCCTCGGCGAAGCTTCCGAATGAAATCGGAGCTACGCGGCCGAACTTACTGGCGTCCGCCAGAATATAGACCTGTCGGCTGGCCGCCATTGCCTGCTGCTTGATATAGGCTTCCTTGAGTTCCGGAGTTGTAAAGCCCGCCTGGAGATCGACGCCATTCGCTCCCAAAAACGCCCTGGAAAAGTTATACTTGCGCACGGACAAGCTTGCCTCTTCACCGACAATCGCCTCTGTCACGGACTTGAACTGACCTCCCAGAATATAGCAGGTGTAGCCCCTCTGCCCCAATCGCCTGGCGTGACTGATGGCATTGGTTACAAAGGTCAGGTCCTTGCCATGGATGAAATCGATCATCAGCTCTGTCGTCGTCCCCGCGTCCAGATAGATCAGCTCTCCATCCCGAATCAGTCCCGCAGCCTCCCTGGCAATCGCCAGCTTCTCCGTCCGATGGCGCTGCTGGCGAAGCGTGACGGCATCATCCTGATCACCGGGCAGGCTCTCCGGAAGAATCGCTCCTCCATGCACTCTCTGGCAGCGGCCCTCCTTCGCCAGGCGGCTGATATCGCGACGGATTGTGGACTCGGAAGCTTCCAGCTCCCGCATCAGCTCTGTATTCAGAACAGACCCCTTCTCCCTGAGTTCTTCCAATATGAACTTGTGTCGCTCAGCGGTCAACATACTTTCTCCTCCTCACAACTTCTTGTTTATTATAGGTTGGATAAGTATTCGATACAATCATTTTCATTCAAAAACATCCACAAACAGTCAACTCTCTTTTTGTCTATTTTCACCAGTCCTCTTTAAAAAATATTGGGGCGGGCTCCCCAAGGATCCCGCCCCAATATTTGATATAGAGACCCAATATATTTGACACAGAGCCACAAAAAGAAAGGGCTGCCACACATGAGTGCGACAGCTCCTTTTTGATCGTCATATGTTATTGACCAAAGGGAATCGAACCGCTGTCATGCGCGTTCGATGATCTCAAAGGCAATTACTCAATGATCTCGGTAACACGGCCTGAACCAACCGTACGGCCACCCTCACGGATCGCGAAGGTAAGACCCTGCTCCATAGCTACGTTATGGATCAGCTCAATGGTCATCTCAACGTTATCGCCGGGCATGCACATCTCGACGCCGTCGGGAAGCTGGGTGATGCCGGTTACGTCAGTCGTTCTGAAATAGAACTGAGGACGATAGTTTGAGAAGAAGGGGGTATGACGGCCACCCTCGTCCTTGGTCAGTACGTATACCTGCGCCTTGAACTTCCTGTGGCAGGTAACCGTGCCGGGCTTAGCAAGAACCTGGCCGCGCACGATCTGATCACGGTTCACGCCGCGAAGCAGAGCACCGATGTTGTCACCGGCCATAGCCTCGTCAAGCTGCTTGCGGAACATCTCAATACCGGTACATACAGTCTTACCGACACTGTCCTTCACGCCGAGGATCTCAAGCTCCTCGTTGAGGTGAAGAGTACCACGCTCTACACGGCCGGTAGCAACGGTACCGCGGCCGGTGATGGTGAATACATCCTCGACAGGCATAAGGAAGGGCTTATCAGTATCACGCTGGGGAGTAGGAATATACTCGTCAACCGTGTTCATCAACTCCATGATGCAATCGCCCCAGTTCTTGTCGGGGTTGGAAGGATCAAGGGGCTCGCCGTTAGCAAATACTGCCTTGCCCTCAGCATCCTGCAGAGCCTGATAAGCAGAACCCTTGATAATGGGGCAGTCATCGAAGCCGTACTCAGACAGCTGATCAGAAACCTCCATCTCAACCAGCTCAAGGAGCTCAGGGTCATCGATCATATCGCACTTGTTCAGGAATACGATGATGTAGGGAACGCCTACCTGACGGGCAAGGAGAATGTGCTCCTTGGTCTGGGCCATAACGCCGTCGGTAGCGGCTACAACCAGGATAGAACCATCCATCTGTGCGGCGCCGGTGATCATATTCTTAACATAGTCGGCATGTCCCGGGCAGTCTACGTGAGCGTAGTGACGCTTCTCGGTCTGATACTCAACGTGAGCGGTAGAGATGGTAATACCACGCTCTCTCTCCTCGGGAGCCTTGTCGATGTCCTCAAAAGCCTCCATCTTGTTACCAGCGACGCGCTGTGCAAGAACGGTAGTAATAGCAGCCGTAAGAGTGGTCTTACCATGATCGACATGACCGATGGTACCGATGTTTACGTGCGGCTTGGTGCGGTCAAAATGCTCTTTTGCCATTGTGAAATTCCTCCTTAAATCTCCCCCTCGCGGGGTATGTTACCTTATAAAATCTCAGCTAAAGCCCATTATATGAAATTCAGCTGAGTATTTCAACTATATTGCCGGGCAAATGCCCTCTCAAAGCAAGAATTACTTGCGCTCAGCGATTACCTTCTCCTGGACGGACTTGGGAGCCTGCTCATATCTGTTGAAGAACATGGAGTAGTTCCCGCGGCCCTGGGTGATGGAACGCAGGTTGGTCGCATAGCCAAACATCTCGGCCAGAGGTACATAGCCGACGACGATCTTGCCGTTGCCCACATCGTCCATCTTCTCAATGCGCCCACGCCGTGAGTTCAGATCTCCGATGACATCACCCAGATAGTCCTCAGGCATGGTGACCTCGACCTTCATGATCGGCTCTAAGAGCGCGGGAGCAGCCTTGGCCATAGCCTCCTTGAAGCACATGGATCCTGCAATGTGGAAGGCCATCTCCGAGGAATCGACCTCGTGGTAAGATCCATCGTAGAGGGTGGCCTTGATGCCAAGAACAGGGAAGCCTGCCAGAATACCTGACTGGGCAGCCTCTTCAATACCCTCGCCGACGGGAGCGATGTACTCCTTGGGAATGGATCCGCCGACAACAGCGTTCTCGAACTTGAACAGTTCCTCTCCATTGGCGTCCATGGGCTCGAAGCGAACCTTGACGTGACCATACTGACCGCGGCCGCCGGACTGCTTGGCGTACTTGTACTCCTGGTCGACAGACTTGGTGAAGGTCTCCTTGTAAGCGACCTGGGGCGCGCCGATGTTGGCCTCGACAGAGAACTCTCTGAGCAGACGGTCAACCGTGATCTCCAGATGCAGCTCGCCCATACCTGCCAGAATAGTCTGGCCGGTCTCCTCGTCCGTGTGAACGTGGAGCGTGGGATCCTCCTCGACGAGCTTGGCCAGGGCCTCTCCCATCTTCTGCTGTCCGGCCTTGGTCTTGGGCTCAACAGCGACCTGAATAACCGGATCCGGGAACTCCATGGACTCCAGAATTACAGGATGCTGGTCATCACAGAGGGTATCGCCGGTCGTCGTATTCTTCAGACCTACGATCGCGCAGATATCGCCGGAGAACATCTCGTCGAGCTCCTGACGCTTGTTGGCGTGCATAAGAAGGATACGGCCCACGCGCTCCTTCTTATCCTTGGTGGAATTCAAAACGTAGGAGCCGGAATTGCAGTGACCTGAATACACGCGGGTAAAGGCCAGCTTACCTACATAGGGATCGGTCATGATCTTGAAGGCCAGAGCCGAGAAGGGCTCATCGTCGGAAGAACGGCGAACGACTTCCTCCCCGTTCATATCTGTACCCTTGATGTCGGGGACATCAACCGGGGCGGGCATGAACTCAATCACACCGTCAAGGAGCTTCTGGATGCCCTTGTTCTGATGGGCAGAACCGCAGAAGACCGGAACGCCCTCAGAATGAATGGTGGCCTTGCGGAGAGCTGCCTTGAGCTGATCGATGGAAGGCTCTTCCCCTTCCAGATACATCATCATCAGATCCTCGTCGAAGTCGCAGCACTGCTCAACCAGCTTGGCGTGATACTCCTCTGCCTGCTCCTTGAGCTCATCGCGGATATCGACGATCTCTATCTCCTGTCCCGCGGCGTCCTTGTAGAGGTATTCCTTCATTTCAAAGAGATCGATGACTCCCTCGAAATAGTCCTCCTTGCCGATGGGAAGCTGAACACAAACGGCATTCTTGCCAAGCTTGGTTCCGATTTCCTTAACGGTATTGAAGAAGTCGGCGCCCATGATATCCATCTTGTTGACAAAGGCCATACGGGGAACCCCGTAAGTATCCGCCTGACGCCATACGTTCTCGGACTGGGGTTCAACACCGCCCTTGGCATCGAAGACGCCGATGGCGCCGTCCAGGACGCGAAGAGACCGCTCTACCTCAACGGTAAAGTCGACGTGTCCCGGGGTGTCGATGATATTGATCCGGTGCTCAAGCGCGCCCTCCTTCAGCTGGGCCTTCTCCTGAAGGGTCCAATGGCAGGTGGTCGCCGCCGAAGTAATGGTGATTCCTCTCTCCTGCTCCTGCTCCATCCAGTCCATGGTGGCAGTTCCCTCGTAGGTCTCACCGATCTTATAATTTACACCAGTATAATACAGAATACGCTCCGTCAGCGTGGTCTTACCAGCATCGATATGAGCCATGATTCCGATATTCCTGGTTCTCGCAAGTGGGTATTCTCTTGTAGCCAAGATATCTTTCCTCCATACTTATTCGAATTGCCCGCCTCTCTTAATGAGTCACAGAGACTTGCGCGGGAAATGTGTCGGTCAGGGGCATTTGCCCGGGCCGCCGCCAAAACAGTCTCTGCCTCCCTGACGCGGACTCTTCGATCAGAGATCCTGCAGTAAAATGCCTGTCCCGCAGACATTCTGCTGCCATAAACAATTGAGTGCCCTGCTTGCGGGCATTTGCCGCTATCAACAGCAGCATACACCCCGCAGGCATCCGATTGTCCTGAAATCAGAAGCGATAATGCGCGAACGCCTTGTTGGCGTCTGCCATTCTATGCATCTCTTCCTTACGTTTTACTGCAGCTCCGGTATTATTGGCTGCATCCATGATCTCATTGGCCAGTCTCTCCTCCATGGTCTTCTCGCTTCTGTTGCGAGAGAACAGGGTGAGCCAGCGAAGTCCCAGGGCCTGACGGCGATCCGGGCGAACCTCAACCGGCACCTGATAGGTGGCGCCGCCGACACGTCTTGCCTTAACCTCAAGTACAGGCATAACGTTGTTCATCGCCTCCTCAAAGACCTCGAGCGCAGGCTTGCCGGACTTCTCCTCGACGCGGCTGAAAGCGCCGTAGACGATCTTCTGGGCAATGCCCTTCTTGCCGTCTAACATGATGTTGTTCACGAGCTTGGTTACGATCTTGCTGTTATAGATCGGATCTGCAAGCACGTCTCTCTTGATATTGTGACTCTTACGTGGCACGTTACTTCCCTCCTTAATCATTGATAGGATTAATTCATCGGTACTCACATAGACATTATGTGTTCATGTCCCATTTATCGCCGGGCGGCCTTAGCCTTCCGGCTTAGCAAACTATGGAATACACGCTTTGCGAGCACTCCGTAGCCGTAACAATAAAATACACGCTTCGCATGCATTTCACTGTCAAGAATAAATGCCAACATTAACCATATTGTTGTGAATGTTTCGAAATGATCTTACCGATTACTTCTTCGGCTTCTTGGCGCCGTACTTGGAACGGCCCTGCATGCGGTTTGCTACGCCTGCCGTATCCAAAGTGCCTCTGATTACGTGGTAACGTGTACCGGGAAGATCCTTGACACGGCCGCCGCGAACCAGGACAACGCTATGCTCCTGAAGATTGTGCCCCTCGCCGGGAATGTAGCTGGTCACTTCAATCCCGTTGGAGAGACGGACTCTGGCAATCTTACGCAGAGCTGAGTTAGGCTTCTTGGGAGTAGCAGTCTTAACAGCGGTGCACACGCCGCGCTTCTGGGGAGAAGCCGTGGCAACAGAGCGCTTCTTAAGAGAGTTAAAGCTTCTCTGAAGAGCAGGGGCGGTAGACTTCTTTGCAGCAGTCTGTCTTCCCTTTCTAACTAACTGGTTAAATGTTGGCATTTCCTTTACCTCCTGTATTATTTGCTCATGCCCACATTTCCAGGCATGCCTTTTAATTCTATTGATAGGGCTATCTTTTGTCAAGTTCACATGAAAAACCGGATTGACAGCTCACATGAAAAATCGGGTCATAGCCTCATGAACTGCCACATGCAAAAAACAGATTGACAGTCACACACAAAAACTGGGTTGACAGTCACATGTGAAATTCGGGCGAAATCGGATTGACAGCCACATGTGAAATTCGGAAATCGGATTGACAGCCATATACCGAAAACCAGATTAAAAAGTTCTATTTGTCACAGAAATGGGCAGCGGAGAAATGTTTTCTCTTTCTCCGCTGCCCTCGGGCTCATATTCTCTTATAAAATTCCCATTCCACGCGTAAAATTCCTATTCCGCGCGCCTTGGCTCAGGGCTTATGCAGCCATGAAAAGATCATTTCGCCCGGCGCTCGACAAGAAAGTTCTCAACGCGATTTACTCAGCGCTGGCCCCAAGCAGATCGCCATTTCCCTCATCAGAAGTCTCATCCGAAAGCTCGTCTGTCATATAGTCGCTGTTCATGGGAACATCCGAGTAGATCTTCATGCCGGTTCCGGCAGGAATCAGCTTGCCGATGATAACGTTCTCCTTGAGTCCGCGCAGGCTGTCAACCTTGCCCTTGGTCGCCGCGTCTGTAAGAACCCTGGTCGTCTCCTGGAAGGAAGCCGCGGACAGCCAGGAATCCGTTGCCAGAGCAGCCTTGGTGATACCGAGGAGCTCCTGCTCACCGACGGCAAGCTCCTTGCCCTCATTCTCAAGCTCTTCATTGGTGTCGACAAAATCCAGGCGGTCAACACGCTCGCCGGGCAGGAAATCAGACTGACCGGGATCCTCAACCGTGATCTTCTTGAGCATCTGGCGGACGATCACCTCGATGTGCTTGTCATTGATGTCTACACCCTGCAGACGGTATACTCGCTGCACTTCCTGGAGCATGTACTCCTGCAGTGACTTTACGCCCTTGATCTTAATAATGTCGTGGGGGTTGACAGAGCCCTCGGTCAGAGGATCGCCGGCCTCCACTTCATCGCCGTCCAGGACTTTGATACGGGAGCCATAGGGGATCAGATAGGCCTTCTCCTCTCCCGTCTTGCGGTTGGAGATGATGATCTCGCGCTTCTTCTTATCCTCCCGCATGGTTGCGGTACCTGCGATCTCTGTGACAATGGCGACACCCTTGGGCTTACGGGCCTCAAAGATCTCCTCGACACGGGGAAGACCCTGGGTGATATCACCGCCGGCCACACCGCCGGTATGGAAGGTTCTCATCGTCAGCTGCGTACCGGGCTCCCCGATGGACTGAGCCGCGATGATCCCGATGGCCTCGCCGACCTGAACAGCCTGTCCGGTCGCCATATTGGCTCCGTAGCACTTTGCGCAGACTCCGTGATGCGTGCGGCAGGACAGAATGGTACGGATCTTGATTCTGGCCTTGACATTGCCGGCAATCGGCTTGCCATCCTCGTCGACACCGTTCTCGAAGATTGCGTGAGCGCGGCGCGGCGTGATCATGTGGTTGGCCTTGACGATGATATTGCCGTCAAGGTCGCGGATCTCATTGACGGAGAAGCGGCCGGTAATACGGTCTTCGAGGCTCTCAATCTCCTCTTTGCCGTCCATGAAGGCGGACACGTACATGCCGGGGATCTCGCGATCATGGCCCGCGTTGCAGTCGGCCTCACGGACAATCATCTCCTGAGATACATCCACCAGACGTCTGGTCAGATATCCTGAATCCGCGGTACGCAGAGCGGTATCCGACAGACCCTTGCGGGCGCCGTGGGCTGAGATGAAGTACTCTAGGACATCAAGCCCCTCACGGAAGTTGGACTTGATGGGCAGCTCAATGGCCCGTCCTGACGTATCGGCCATCAGACCGCGCATGCCGGCCAGCTGCTTGATCTGCTGGTTTGAGCCACGGGCTCCGGAATCAGCCATCATAAAGATATTATTGTACTGATCCAGATCGTCCAACAGGGCATCTGTCAGCTGTTTATCCGTCTGCGTCCAGGTCTGGATCACTTCCTTATAGCGCTCTTCATCTGTGATCAGACCGCGCTTGTAGTTGCGGGTGATCTTCGCGACCGTCTCCTCTGCCTCCTCGATCATGGCAGGCTTCTCGTCCGGGATGGTCATATCGGAGACGGATACCGTCATTCCTGCCAGTGTGGAGTACCTGTAGCCCATCGCCTTGATGGAGTCAAGGACTTCGGCCGTCCTTGTCGCCCCATGGGTATTGATGACCTTCTCCAGGATTTTCTTCAGCTGTTTCTTGCCGACCATGAAATCAACTTCCAGCTGCAGGTAGTCATCGTCGCTCTTTCGATCGACGAATCCCAGATCCTGCGGAAGAATCTCGTTGAAGACCAGGCGTCCCAGCGTGGTCTCGATCTCACCGGTGTGCTTTCTCCCATCGGGCAGGTCAACCGTGCGGCGAACCCAAATTTTGGAATGATAGTTGATGACCTTGTTCTCGAAGGCCAAAAGCGCCTCGTTGACGCTCGCGAAATGCTTTCCCTGGCCAGGCTCTCCCTCGCGCTCTTGGGTCAGATAGTAAATACCCAGAACCATATCCTGTGAGGGAACGGCCACGGGTCCGCCATCTGACGGCTTCAGAAGGTTATTGGGAGAGAGTAGCATGAAACGGCACTCCGCCTGCGCTTCCTCCGTCAGAGGCAGATGAATCGCCATCTGGTCTCCATCAAAGTCGGCATTGAAGGCAGTACATACCAGAGGATGCAGCTTAATGGCCTTGCCCTCAACCAGAATGGGCTCAAAGGCCTGGATTCCGAGACGATGGAGGGTAGGCGCGCGGTTCAGCATCACGGGATGATTGCGGATGACATCCTCCAGAACATCCCAAACCTCATCCTGCTGCTGCTCGACCATCTTCTTGGCCGCCTTGATATTGCTCGCGGAACCTCTCTGAACCAGGACCTTCATGACAAAGGGCTTGAAGAGCTCCAGCGCCATCTCCTTGGGAACGCCACACTGGTAGATCTTTAACTCGGGTCCGACCACAATAACGGAACGGCCGGAGTAGTCCACACGCTTGCCCAGGAGGTTCTGGCGGAAGCGGCCGGACTTGCCCTTGAGCATGT
>ERZ772945.312-NODE-312-length-40282-cov-4.585453_pt1 | contig 40282 bp, 34 predicted proteins | sample MGYA00511681_ERZ772945 | MGnify/ENA primary metagenome ERZ772945 (study PRJEB29015, sample SAMEA2737943) | human oral metagenome | biome: human oral; feature: human-associated habitat; material: dental | place: China | collected 2143 ...
AGTTGTAAAAAACAATGATATGGTGGGTATAGCGCAGTTGGTTAGCGCGCCAGATTGTGGCTCTGGAGGCCATGGGTTCGAATCCCATTATCCACCCTGGACTTCTAATCCATGTTAGGAGTTTTTTTTATAGCGTTGGGTCATCGCCAAGCGGTAAGGCACAGGACTTTGACTCCTGCATTCGCTGGTTCAAATCCAGCTGGCCCAGTTATATAGATGTTAACACTGACACCTACGGGTGTTTTTTTTAAAATAAGCTGTCGGGCTTTGGGAGGTACATATGGACATTATGCCAATTTTTGCAGGTATTGTAGGACTCGTTATTGTAGTGGCGGTTGCGGTATCGGCGGGTACGATGGGGGCTATATTCGGCGCTATAGCCGAAGAAGATGAAGAAGAAGATTTCTAAAAAAGAGGGCCAAGGATTTGTCTTTGGTCCTTTTTTAATGCCTCACTTAACCAAATGTTATGGATAATATAGAAAAAATATATGTTCAAATTTGAGAATAGTGAGCTGTAAAGTTGAAAAAAAGATTATTTTAAAGTATTATGGTAAGAAAATCTTTTTAATTAAGGATTGTAAAACAAAAAGCATTGGAATGTTTAATAAGATAGTAAATAAGTTCATTACTATAGCAGCATTCGGAATGGAGATATATATGAAAGCCAATATAACTTTGATACCGGGTGACGGTATCGGACCGGAGATAATAAGAGAAGCAAAAAAAGTGCTTGAGGCAGTTGCAGATGCATACGACCATGAATTTATATTTACTGAAATAGATATGGGCGGATGCTCTATTGATAAATACGGAGTACCGCTGACGGATGAGGCAATAGAGATTGCAAAGAAAAGTGACGCCGTGCTTTTAGGCGCGGTAGGCGGAGATGTCGGCAACTCAAGGTGGTATGATGTAGCGCCGAATTTAAGACCTGAGGCGGGACTTTTAAAGATTAGAAAAGAACTCGGACTTTTTGCAAATCTAAGACCGGCTACATTATATCCTAAGCTGGTGTCGGCATGCCCTTTAAAGGAAGAAATTGCAGAAAGAGGGTTTGATATGGTGATAGTCAGAGAGCTTACAGGTGGTCTTTACTTCGGTGAGAGATACACTAAGGAGATTGACGGTGTAAAAACGGCTGTAGATACTCTTGTATACAATGAAAATGAGATCAGAAGAGTGGCAAAGGTGGCCTTTGATATCGCTATGACAAGAGAAAAAAAGAAAGTTACAAGTGTAGATAAGGCAAATGTCCTTGACAGCTCAAGACTTTGGAGAAGTATTGTGGAAGAAGTGGCTAAGGAATATCCTGAGGTTACTTTGGAGCATATGCTTGTAGATAATGCGGCAATGCAACTTGTAAAGGAACCGAGACAGTTTGATGTAATGCTTACTGAAAATATGTTTGGTGATATATTATCCGATGAAGCCAGTATGATAGCGGGATCTATAGGAATGCTTCCAAGTGCAAGTCTTGGAGAGGGCAGCTTCGGACTGTATGAGCCAAGCCACGGCTCCGCACCTGATATAGCAGGCAAGAATAAAGCAAATCCGCTTGCGACCATACTTTCCGCAGCAATGTTGCTTAGACATTCTCTCGGGCTTTTAGAAGAGGCACAAAGGATAGAAGATACTATTGATGATGTATTAGACAGCAATTACAGAACATGGGATTTAAAGTCCCCGGGAATAAAGGTGCTTAAGACCTCGCAAATGGGTGATATAGTATCAGAGTGGCTTACCGAAGCAACAGCTATTGATAAAGGCAAAATAGATATAGATGACATATATTAGTATTTGAAAGATTTTTGATAGAAAGAGGAAAAAATGGAGAATTTACGCTCAAACAATATGAAATCAGGTATGCAGCAGGCGCCGAGCAGATCGCTTTTAAACGCAGTCGGCATGACACCTGAAGAGATGAGAAAACCTATAATAGGTATAGTAAGCTCATTCAATGAGATAGTACCGGGACATATAAACTTGGATAAGATATCGGATGCGGTAAAACTCGGAGTGGCAGAGGCAGGCGGAACACCTGTAGTATTCCCTGCGATTGCGGTATGTGACGGTATAGCAATGGGACATATAGGAATGAAGTATTCACTTTGTTCAAGGGATTTGATAGCGGACTCTACAGAGACTGTGGCAATGGCACATCAGTTTGATGCACTTGTAATGATTCCGAACTGTGACAAAACGGTACCGGGAATGCTTATGGCGGCAGCCAGATTAAATATCCCTACAGTATTTGTATCAGGCGGTCCGATGCTCTCAGGAAGAGTAAAAGGAAAGAACACATCACTTTCAAGTATGTTTGAGGCCGTGGGAGCTTACGCTGCAGGAAAGATGAGTGAAGATGATGTAATGGAATACGAGAATAAGACCTGTCCTACCTGCGGTTCATGTTCAGGTATGTATACAGCAAACTCAATGAACTGTCTTACAGAAGTTCTCGGAATGGGACTTAGAGGTAACGGTACAATACCTGCCGTATATTCCGAGAGAATTCGTCTTGCAAAGAGAGCCGGATATGCCGTAATGGAAATGTTAAAAAGAGATATTCGTCCGAGAGATATTATGACAAAGGAAGCATTCATCAACGCGCTTACAATGGATATGGCACTCGGATGTTCCACAAACTCAATGCTTCACCTTCCGGCTATAGCTTATGAGGCAGGTGTGGAGTTAAACGTGGATATAGCAAATGAGATAAGTGCAAGGACACCGAACCTTTGCCATCTTGCACCGGCAGGACATACATATATAGAGGAGCTTAACGAGGCCGGCGGTATCTATGCCGTAATGAAGGAAATATCAAAGCTCGGACTGTTAAATCTTGACTGTATGACGGTTACGGGTAAGACTGTGGGCGAGAATATAAAGAATGCGATAAATCTTGATACCGACGTTATAAGACCGGCTGAGAACCCTTACTCAAAGGTCGGAGGTATTGCGGTACTTAAGGGAAATATAGCTCCGGATTCATGTGTGGTAAAAAGAAGTGCCGTACTTCCTGAGATGCTCAAGCACTCAGGACCTGCAAGAGTATTTGACTGTGAGGAAGATGCTATTACAGCTATAAAGGGCGGCAAGATAGTGCCGGGAGATGTAGTGGTTATCAGATATGAAGGACCTAAGGGAGGTCCGGGAATGAGAGAGATGTTAAATCCTACATCGGCTATAGCCGGAATGGGACTTGATACCACCGTAGCACTTATCACGGACGGAAGATTCTCAGGAGCTTCAAGAGGTGCATCCATAGGTCATGTTTCACCTGAAGCTGCTGTAGGCGGTCCTATAGGACTTATAGAAGAAGGCGATATCATTGATATAGATATCAATGCAAACACTATAAATGCCAGAGTAAGTGAAGAAGAGTTTGCAAAGAGAAGAGAAAACTGGAAGCCGAGACTTAATGAGGTTACAGGTTATCTTGCAAGATACAGAAAGCTTGTTTCAGGCGCTCCGAGAGGTGCGGTTTTAACGGTAGATGAATTATAGGAGGATGTATGGCTAAAATAAGTGGTTCAAAGATAATAGTTGAATGTCTGTTGGAACAGGGCGTGGATACGGTTTTCGGTTATCCGGGCGGTGCAATATTAAACCTATATGACGAGTTATATAAAAATCAGGATAAAATAAGACATATACTTACAAGTCATGAGCAGGGCGCTTCACACGCTGCGGACGGATATGCCAGAGCAAGCGGCAAGGTGGGAGTATGCCTTGCCACCAGCGGTCCGGGAGCTACCAATCTTGTAACAGGTATTGCAAGTGCATATATGGATTCCATACCTATGGTTGCCATTACCTGTAATGTAGGTAATAACCTGCTTGGAAAGGATTCATTCCAAGAGGTGGATATATCAGGTATAGTGATGCCTATAACAAAGTACAGCTTTATAGTAAAAGACGGCAACAAGCTTGCCGATACCATCAGAAGAGCTTTTAAGATTGCAGTTACAGGAAGACCGGGTCCTGTACTTATAGATATTACAAAGGACGTCACAGGAGACAGTTTTGAATATGAGTACAAAGAGCCTGAGAAGATAAGCCCTAAGGCTGATGTAAGTGAAGAAGATATTTTGGATGCCGTATCACTTATAAGAAATTCAAAAAAACCATATGTTTTGGTAGGTGGCGGAGCAATCCTTTCGGAAGCAAGCGAAGAACTCAGAACCTTCGTTTCAAAGATAGACGCACCTGTAGCGGATACACTTATGGGTAAGGGAGCTTTTGACGGCTCCGACCCGAAATATACGGGAATGGTAGGAATGCACGGAACTAAGACAAGTAACCTCGGAATAACCGAGTGCGATTTGCTTATTGTAATAGGTGCAAGATTCTCGGACAGAGTAATAGGTAATGCAAAGAAGTTTGCAAAAAATGCGAAGATTTTGCATATAGATGTGGACGCGGCTGAAATCAGCAAGAATATCAAGGCACATTACAGCTTGGTGGGCGATGCAAGACTTATCTTAAGAAAGCTTAATTCAAGACTTGATCCGCTGCATCATGATGAGTGGATTGCACATATCGAAAGATTAAAGGATATGTATCCTATCAGAACAAACAAGCAGGGACTTACAGGCGAGTACATCATAGAGACTATAGATAAAAAGACAAAGGATGACACCATCATCTGTACAGAGGTAGGTCAGCACCAGATGTGGGCCGCACAGTTTTATAAGTTTAAGCATCCGAGAACACTTATAACATCGGGCGGACTCGGAACAATGGGCTACGGACTTGGAGCATCTATAGGTGCCAAAGTGGCCGAACCTGATAAGACTGTAGTCAATATAGCGGGTGACGGGTGCTTCAGGATGAATATGAATGAGATAGCTACCGCTACAAGATATGATATACCGATTATACAGGTTGTTATCAACAACCATGTGCTTGGAATGGTAAGACAGTGGCAGAATCTCTTCTACGGTAAGAGATATTCACAGACTGTATTAAGAGACAAGGTCGATTTTGTAAAATTGGCTGAGGCTATGGGGGCAAGAGCAAAGAAGGTTACTACAAAAGAAGAGTTTGATGCCGCATTTGATGAGGCGCTTAAGTCAAATACCACTTTTGTTATTGACTGTGAGATTGATTCTGATGAGAAGGTATTTCCGATGGTATCACCGGGAGCTGCCATATCAGATGCATTTGATGAAAAAGATTTGAAGTTACATCCGGTAAAATAATACAAAGAATCTACCTTCGTAGGTTTTAATATAAGTTATAAGGAGATTATCATGGGAAGAGTTTATAATTTCAGTGCGGGTCCCGCAGTACTTCCGGAGGAAGTTTTAAAAGAGGCTGCTGCAGAAATGCTTGATTATAAAGGCAGCGGAATGTCCGTTATGGAGATGAGTCACCGCTCCAAGGTATATGAAGAGATAATAGAAGAAGCCGAAAGAGATATCAGAGATTTGTTAAACATCCCTGATAATTATAAAGTGCTGTTTTTACAGGGCGGCGGACATACACAGTTTGCAATGGTTCCGATGAATCTTATGAAGAACAGGAAAGCCGACTATATCATCACAGGACAGTGGGCAAAGAAAGCTTTTCAGGAAGCAAAGATGTATGGCGACGTAGTGGCTGTAGCATCAAGTGAGGATAAGACATTCTCATATATTCCGGACTGCTCCGATTTACCTATAAGAGAAGATGCGGACTATGTATATATCTGTGAGAACAATACAATCTACGGTACAAAGTTTAAGACATTGCCGAATACAAAGGGCAAGGATTTGGTAGCGGACGTGTCATCATGCTTTTTGTCCGAGCCTATGGATGTGAATAAGTACGCTCTTATCTGGGGCGGTGTTCAAAAGAATGTCGGACCTGCAGGAGTGGTAATCGCAATCATAAGAGACGATTTGGTGACGGATGATGTACTTGAGGGTACACCTTCAATGCTCAGATATAAAATCCATGCCGACAACAAGTCACTTTATAATACACCTCCTACATACAACATATACATCTGCGGTAAGGTGTTCAAGTGGATAAAATCACTTGGAGGACTCGCAGCTATGAAGAAGAGAAATGAAGAGAAGGCAAAGATCTTATATGATTTCCTTGATTCATCAAAACTCTTTAAAGGCACTGTAAGAAAGGAAGACCGTTCACTTATGAATGTACCTTTTGTTACAGGAGATAAGGAACTTGATGCCAAGTTTGTAAAAGAGGCCGAGGCAAACGGATTTGTAAACTTAAAGGGACACAGAAGTGTAGGCGGCATGAGAGCCAGCATTTACAACGCTATGCCTAAGGAAGGCGTAGAAAAGCTGGTTGAATTTATGAAGAAGTTTGAACAGGAAAATGCATAAGGAGATATAATGAAAAAGATACATTGCCTAAACGCTATCGCAAGTGTGGGAACAGATATATTTGACGAAAACTATGAGCTTACAGACAACATAAATGAAGCGGACGCAATCATGGTAAGGTCTGCAGCAATGGGAGATATGGAATTTTCAAAAAATCTCCTTGCAATTGCCAGAGCCGGTGCCGGTGTAAACAACATTCCGCTAGATAGATGTGCAGATGCCGGAATAGTGGTATTTAACACTCCGGGAGCCAATGCAAACGGCGTAAAGGAACTTGTAATATGCGGAATGCTTTTGGCTGCAAGAGATGTCGTAGGCGGCATTGAGTGGACAAGAAGCATCAAGGATTCCGATACCATTTCAAAAGATGTGGAAAAGGGTAAGAAAAACTTTGCAGGCGGCGAGATAAAGGGCAAAAAGCTCGGTGTAATAGGTCTTGGAGCGATAGGTGCCGAGGTTGCCAATGCGGCGGCATCACTCGGACTTGAAGTACTGGGATATGACCCGTATATTTCCGTAAACTCCGCATGGAGACTTTCAAGAAAGATAAAGCATATCACAGATATCAACGAGATCTTCAAAGATTGTGACTACATCACACTTCATGTACCGCTTACAAATGATAACAAAAGTATGATCGGCAAGGATTCCATAGCCGAGATGAAGGACGGAGTTGTTATCCTCAACTTTGCAAGAGATTTACTTGTAGATGACGATGAGATGGAGAAAGCTCTTGAGAGCGGAAAAGTTGCAAGATATGTTACCGACTTCCCTAATACAAAGTCTGCAAAGATGGAAAAGGCGATAGTTATACCTCATCTCGGTGCTTCAACTCAGGAGAGTGAGGACAACTGCGCTGTGATGGCCGCAAATGAGCTTGTGGATTACCTTGAAAACGGTAATATCAAGAACTCTGTGAATTTTCCAAGCTGTGATATGGGAGCATGTCAGGTTGAAGGAAGAGTTGCAATCCTACACAAGAATGTTCCGAATATGATCGGTCAGATTACATCCGCATTTGCAAAAAACGGTTACAATATTTCAGACCTTACAAACAAGTCAAAGGCATCAAGAGCATATACACTTATTGATATAGAGAGTAAGGCGAGTGAGAAACTGGTTGATGAGTTAAATGCCATTGACGGAGTTTTGAAAGTAAGAGTTATAAAGTAATTACAGGAAATAAAAGACTACTATGAACTTTATCCTGATATCTATACTGACGGTCATTGAGGCTGGGAGCCGCATTTTATTCTGATAGGTGAAATAGAAGAAATCATAGAGTAATCAATATGTCATTAAAGGGGATAAGCTCTTTATAAGAAGAACTTATCCCCTTTGTGTACAAGAAATATTAAAATCTGAAACTGAAAATATATTATATATCCAATTTTTCTACAATCTCTCCGGTTGCTTCTTTTAACATAATCTTTTCAACAACGCTTTCTCCCAGATAATGTGAAAATGAAGTCAAGTCTTTTGATACTTCAAATATAATATTATGTTTGATACTGTTTGTATCAAAACTGAAATCATACTTATTTTTATTATTCCAATAATTCCAATTCACATCCGTCCTTTCATAGTAGACATAATTTTTCTTTTTAGTAATATAAACCCTTTTATTTGTAAGCGATTTTTTGTCTTCAGATATAAATATATCTGAATATATCTTTATTCCGTCAAACAGTTTATATTCTTTGATTCTGTCATTTGAAACATTTAATTTTATCTCGGTATACTCCATAGTTCCACCTCTTTATTTTGCCGACACTACTCACAATATTATACTATTTACAAGTGTTCTTTTCTACTGTCAAAATTTTATAACAGCACATAGGAATATATGACTTTACTTTAAGAACCTTCATTATATAATATTGCTTGTTGTTACTACATTTGATAGAATACTCTGAAGAGATTTAATAAAAACTTAGGGAGAGACAGATGGCTATAGTAAAATCTTTTAAATGTGTAAGACCGAGAGAGGATATGGCAGAACAGGTGGCATCATTGCCATATGATGTATATGACAGAAAAGAAGCAAAGGCGGCTGTAGCAGGCAAACCGTATGCCTTTTTAAATATAGACAGACCGGAGACGGCATTTGACGATGACTTTGATATGTACTCAAAAGAGGCTTATAAGCATGCAAGAGATTTGTACAATGAGTTCAAAGACAAGGGCATATATGAAGAGGACGTCTGTGACAGCTATTACCTGTATGAGCTTACAATGAACACAAGAAGTCAGATAGGTATAGTGGGGCTTGCAAGTGTAGACGATTATTTGAACAACATTATAAAAAAGCATGAGAATACCAGAGAAGAAAAAGAAATTGACAGGATAAATCATGTGGATACACTGGACGCACAGACAGGACCTATATTCCTGGCATACAAGGCAAACGATAATTTACAAAAGATAATCTCACAAAATACTAAAAATGTACCTCTGTATGATTTTGTATGTGAGGATAATGTAAGGCATAGAGTGTGGAAAGTTGCCGGAGAATATAATAAACAGATAGCTGAATGCTTTGAAAATATCTCGGCACTGTATATTGCGGACGGACATCACAGAGCGGCTTCCGCCGTAAAGGTGGCATTAAAGAGAAGACAAAAATATAATGATAAGAATGCCGAGTACAACTACTTTTTATCTGTTATATTTGACGAGAGACAGCTGCATATCCTTCCTTACAACAGAATAGTCTTAGATTTGAACTTAAAGAGTGAAAATGAGATACTTGAAAGTATATCGAAAAATTTTGATATAAAAGAATACCCTGTGCAAAAAGAAATTGCAAACAGACATGAGTTCGGTATGCTTTTTAAAGATAAGTTTTATATTCTTAAAGCTAAGGAAGATATTATAGCACACGACACCATAAAGAGTCTGGATGTATCCATATTGCAGGATTTTGTGCTTGAACCGATATTCGGTATAAAGGATCCGAGAACGGATAACAGAATAAAGTTTGCAGGCGGTATAAGAGGCGTGGAGTTTTTAGAGAGTGAGCTTAAGTGCGGAAGAGGGAAAGTTGCATTTTTGATGCATCCGACTTCTATGAATGAGCTTTTTGCAGTGGCGGATGAAAACAAGCTGATGCCTCCTAAGTCCACATGGTTTGAGCCTAAGTTAAGAAGCGGAATCTTTATTCATGAAATATGATGAAAATTTTCATATTATTTTGCCTGTAGATAAGTATGAAAGTATGGTAGAATTTTGGTTACATTCTGCAGGAGGCAAGATATTTAAAAAGAAGCTTAACGATTTTGCAAAGCTGATGAATGTTCACTTCAATATGGTCAGGATAAAGAATGTAAAGAATATATGGGGAAGTTGTTCCTCAAAGAAAAATTTGAATTTCAATTTCAAACTGTTTTTCCTGCCTGAGAGATTGATAGATTATGTATGTGTACATGAGCTTGCACATTTAAAGCAGATGAACCATTCCAAAGCTTTTTGGGATGAAGTGGCAAAACAGATACCTGACTATAAGCAAAGAAGAGAAGAGTTGAAAAGATATATTTAGGAGGATAAATGACAAAGGAAGAGTTCCTTGAAGGACTGAAAAGAGCCTTGTTTTCGACAGGTTCACAGTCTCTTATAGAATATAATTTAGACTACTATTCCTCATATATTGACGGAGAGATTGCAAAAGGAAGAAGCATGGATGAGGTCATGAATGAACTTGGCGACCCGAGGCTTATCGCCAATTCAATAAAAGTGGCTGAAGGTTACAGTGACGTGTTTGTAGGACTTGAGGATGAAGTTATTGAGGAAAGTACCGATAACTACAGAGAGAATTCGGATTATGAGTTTAAGAATAAAGGCTTTGATAAAGATTATGAGGACAGCCACGAAGAAAACGGTGCTTTCAAAATCTATAACATGACCGGCAAGAGTTTGATACTTCCTTTAATTATTGTGTTGGCAATACTTATACTTGTAGTGGTCGTTATAGTGGCGGTATTTTCATTTTTGGCACCTGTACTCCTGCCGATAATAGCGGTGCTTATAGCGGCAGGACTTATAAAAGGGATTGTAGATAATAAAAACAGGCACTAAGTTGTTACAAAAGTGTTACATAATTTAATAATTTAAAGATTTCAAGGCCAAAAACTCAGGCTGTAAATAGGTATCCGTAATACCTTTACAGTGGATAAAAGACAAAAATATTGTGATTTTATTTCAGTGCAATATATATTTATTTACAAGTTTGATTGATGTGTGTCAACATTGGATTGGCCTTTTTGAAATAAAATTTGTAAGAGTTTAACAATAAAAGGGTATAAATATCGTCGATTGATGGTATTTATACCCTTTTTCACTAATGAAAACAGATATAGAAAAAATAATTCAAATTACATATAAAAAGCTTGACATATGGATGGTGTAAGCTTATACTATGTTTTGTAACAATTACTTAACAAACATAAACGTTTGTAATTATTAGAGATTTTAATACCGACTTAAGTCGGTTTACCATAAAAGGAATAAGGAGCCTAAAATGAATAACACAAGAAAACTTTTAATCGGAATACTTTCAGCAATGACTATAACCACTCTTTCACCTGTTACATCTTTTGCAACAACAGTGAGAAAGATTACTTATCAGTACGGACAGAGCATTATGAGCGGTCCTGCACTTAAGAGCGGTACATATATAGCAACAGTTGAGGTAGGCTCACTTGATATCTACAAGAGCATGACATCAAATGAGACAATCGGTAAGGCAAGCAGGGGAGATGTATTCCAGATACTTGAAGATATGGGCAGCGGTTATGCAAGAGTTTCTTACAATGATGTTGAAGGATATATGTCAATAAAGACGGGCGACGCTTCTATAGAGGAGCTTGAATCTGTGGAGGCTGCGGCAGCTTCAGCTACACAAAAGATAATGGAGACAAAGTCTGCAAACAGGAGAGAAGAGATTGTAAATTTTGCTAAGAGTTTCGTAGGCGGAAGATATATATATGGCGGTACAAACCCTTATATCGGAGCTGATTGCTCAGGTTTTGTAAAGTATATCTTGGCAAATGCAGCAGGTGTAGGTCTTCCAAGAACATCTTCAGAGCAGTCTACAAGAGGTACTACAGTAGCAAGTGCGGACCAGTTACAGCCCGGAGATCTTATTTTCTACGGTTCAGGCAGATCTGTAAGCCATGTTGCTATGTATATAGGCGACGGAAAGATAGTACATGCTTCATCTGCAAGAACAGGAATCAAGATTTCAAATTATAATTACAGACCTATCATTCGTATGGCAAATGTTATAGGTTAATATTTCACCCCTCGTATGAGGGGGATTTTTTATATATTGAATTTAAACAAAGAGCATAGTTTTTTATTGTAGTATAAACCCATTCTTTGTGTTAAACTATGTTTATAAAGAAAATAAAAAGATTAGACGAGGAAGGGTATTATGGTTGAACTTGGTTTGAAGGAAAGGGAAGGTCTGGCGGAGTTGGCGACAGACGATATCTTAGTTAGACAGGCACTTGACGGAAAATGTGGAAGAGTCTGGGTACCTGCTACAGGTGCAGCTTCATACTGTGTTATAAAAATATACCACTATATGTATATATTGGGAGTTACTCCGAAGAAAGACAGAGCTGTATCTTTGTGGGGGACTATAGCAAGACATGGAGAAGGATCATATATTATCCCTACTTCAGAGTCTTGGATAGACTGGCTTGTAGAGAATATAGATTGCAGATACAGAAACTTTTCAAGATATCTTTTACAGTTTAAAGGTATAAAAAACAGAGAACTGCTGGTAGAGTTAAACGGTGCATTGGAAGAAGGACTTACTATAGATAAAGTTAAGCCTGATGAATACGAAACTCTCTCAAACGATATGTGGAGCGAAGACTTCTCAGCCTGCTTTGAAAACAGTGAGGACTTTAAGAAGGATGCACTCGGATATATGGTATACAAAGGCACTGAAGCTGTAAGCGGATGCATGGGCAGAGTATACAGTGATGATTTTATGGAGCTTGTATTTGCTACCAATCCTGAATATAGGAGAAGGAATCTTGCTCTTACAGCGGCATCCAATGTTTCATTTAATCTTGAAGACAATAAGATAAATCCATATGTGGATGTGAGAAATCAGCATTCGGTGGAACTTGCTTCAAGAGTCGGGTTTGAATTTATAAAGGAGTACCAGGTATTCCAGATTTATAATTCGGATGATGAGATTTGAATTTAATATAGGGGTGGCGAAAGTCACCCCTATATTTATGTTAATAAATATTTACACAGGTGGGATAAATGAATAAGATAAGTCTTGCAAAACGCCTCAATAATAATAAAAGAGGATATTTGATAATCAATGCCAATCAGGGCAAACATAAGCCGGCGATGATTGAAGACGTTGAAAATGAGTATGATACACTTGCAAAACTTTCAAAAAATATATTAAAGAATGCACTTGTTATAGGTTTTGCGGAAACGGCAATAGCGATAGGAGCGACTCTGGCAAGCAGTTCCGGAGCCTATTTTATGCAGACAACCAGAGAAAACATATGTGCAGAAAATGAGTACATATATTTTACGGAGGCACACAGCCACGCCACGGAGCAAAGAATTGTGCTTGCCGATATGAAAGAAATCTATGATAAGATTGAGAGAATAGTATTTGTAGAAGATGAGATAACTACAGGCAACACGATATGGCATTGTATAGAGGAGATAGAGAGTATATTTAAGGGAAATAAAAAATATGCGATAGCACCGCTTACAAATACACTCTCAAAAGAGCGAAAAAAGTTTTTTAAAGAAAGAAATGTGGAGATTGTCTATATACGAGATATAAATAAAGAAAGCTTTGAAGCCGATGTGCTTGATACCGTCACGGACGGAGATGTATCTAGAATAGAAAATGCTCCGAAAGAAAACAATATAAAATATATAGATTTTAAAACAGATATAAGAACAAGAAGACTGTTAAATATAAAAGATCTTGATAATGAAATAATAAGGTTGGAAGAGTACCTGGAAAAAAATATAGATATAAATACTTTGATAAAGGGTAAAAATACCGTCACGGTACTTGGAACGGAAGAGTTTATCTATGTGCCGCTTAAGTTGGCACAGTACATATATGATAATGCTGATAAGTCAAGTAAGGTCTATGTACATTCTTCCACCAGAAGTCCTATTGAAGTGTCAAAGACAAAGGACTATCCTCTGCATACAAGATATGAGGTGGAGAGTATATATGACAAAAACAGACAGACATATATCTATGATCTTAAGAAGAGTGATATATTCTTTTTAGTCAGTGACGGCAAAGATAAGAACGGTGAAAATGATATATTAAAGGCAATAAAACTTGCCGGCAATAAAGATATATATTTTATCAGGTGGGATAATGAACAGCAGTTATAAAAATGAGGATGTAATATTCCTTTTAAAGGATGTTACCGGAATGGTGGAACCTCTGCCAAGCAAGGAGAGAGAAAAACTTATACAGTCGGGAATGCATTACAGTGAAATGCTTCCGATAGAATATATTCCAAGTAAGGAATATATGGACATATACTTTGATTCGTTACAAATCTTCGGGCAGGCCATGGCGGATGCGCTGGGTTCACTTGCGGACAAGATAGTGAAGAGTCGCGGTAAGAATATTGTGCTTGTATCACTTGCAAGAGCGGGTACCCCTATAGGAATACTTTTAAAAAGATATATAAACCTGAAGTATAATATGGATTTGCCGCATTATTCAGTATCCATAATCAGAGACAGAGGTATTGACGACAATGCTATGAAGTATATTTTAAAGCGCCATCCTGCAAAGGATATACTTTTTGTAGACGGGTGGATCGGAAAGGGCGCAATACTTAAGGAATTAAAGAAGGCGGTAAAAAACTATGAAGGCGTTTCGCCTGAACTTGCGGTGGTATGCGACCCGGCAGGTGAGACAGTACTTACGGGAACCTACAGTGATATATTTATTCCAAGCTCTGCACTCAATGCTACGGTATGCGGACTGGTCAGCAGGACATTTTTAAGAAGTGATATAATAGGTGAAAATGATTTTCACGGAGCACTGTATTATAAGGAATATATAAATCAGGATTTAAGTTATCATTTCATAGACGAGATACAAAAACTTTTCAGAACTCATAAAGATACTACGGATATGCCGAAGACAAAAGGAATCACCGAGGCACAAAATCAGGCAAAGAGATTTTGTATAGAGGATATAAACTTGATAAAGCCGGGTATAGGAGAGACTACAAGAGTGCTGTTAAGAAGAGTACCGTGGAAAGTTCTTATAGATGAGAGATATAAAGACGACAGAGAGCTTCGCCATATAGTCAGACTGGCAAAAGAAAAAGACAGTGAAATAGAGTATACAAGATTAAACAATTATAAATGTATGGGCATTATAAAAAAGATGAAAGACATATAAGGCACTTAAAGGGAGATGCGAAAAAACTCAATCAATTTTTTCACATCCCCCTTTAAATCAATATTTCTTTACGCCGAAGTACTTTGCAAGGAATATAATCTGCATTGCCCAGCTGTAGTGGATTTTCGGTTCATTCATTCTGGTGTCGTTTACATTGGCACGGACCTGATATATCTTCTTATCATCCAACACACTCTGTGCATCGTCATAGTCAATACTTGACACCTTATAAGCGTCATTGACAATGGAAATCTGCTTAGGGTGGACTACAGTCTTGCCTACAAAACCGTTCATCTTATCAAACTCGATTTCCTTTAAAAGTCCCTCTTCCCAACCTATACCGGCATAATATTCAAAAGCGGGAGCACATAGTATATAGTCGGTTGCAAATACCGTTACGATGTCGGCTAAAAGTGAAGCCACAGGGGAGCTCTGATAAATATTTTCGTCAACTCTTCTTCTTACACAAAAAGAGTTTAGTACACTGCCTGTTGCAACAAGTACATTGAGTATATAGTCCTCATATGTGGCAAGTTTTTCCTTGATAGAATACAGGTCGATATATCTGCTTTTTAAGTCAAGAAGCGCCATGCCGTCAAGCTCGGGTAGAATATATACAGGGGTGGAAAGTACCGAGTTGATACGCTGCATTTCATAGATATACACATCCGCATTCGATACGGAAAAGTCAGGCAGTATAAATCCGGTGATAAGATCAAGTAAGCTTCCGAACTTCTTGTAAAGATGTGCGATATGTGCTGTGGAAAGGACTCTTATAAAGAGCTTGGGTATATAGAAATTTCTCTCCTTCTTTGCAACAAAGAGCTTGTCCAAAGTCTTTATAAGGATATTCTCAGCCTTGTCGGCTTCAGCATCATTGCTTGTCGTATCAAATGAAAATGCTAAAGAAAATGGAATATTAAATTTTTCAAATATTATATCGTCAATAATATTTGTATTGTCGGCAGCGGTGTAAAGCAATGCACCCAAGCTATAGTAAATACCGGAATCTTTCATAGTCTTCCCCTGTCAAAAAATATAAAATTACAAATGAGCTTAAGATTGCAAGGATAAAACGGCCGCTTATTTCGTCTGCGGTCTTTTATACGGGGCATCTTGAATATAGGCTTATTATTGGTATAATTATAGCATAGAAAAGTTATAAAACAAAGAAAGAATTCAATGGAGTAAATATGTTTAAGTACAGGTTGAATCCTATAAATATAAACAGCTATATGGAGTTTGGCAGTATAAGAGGCGGCAAAAACGGCGATATAAGAAACACTTATGCGGTCAAGTTTGGCGGGGCGTCTGAAGGTGCTGAGAATGAAATAAACGACCTTTTAAAATATCTGTCAAAGGAGATGAGAGAGGGCAAAATATATTATAAATATATTGATTCACTTCATATAAACAGTGATTGCATGAGCATAAAAACGGCTTATGAAAACTTTGTAAACACCGGTCATATAGATATTTTAAAGGCAAATATCTCAGAGAGCGAACTTGTAGTTGCAATAAAAGAAATTGAGAATCTGCTGCACAAATATAAGAAGAATCTGACAGATACAATACAAAAAAATATAATGGTAAAGCTTTTGTATTGGTTGTGTGAAAACTTTTCGGATGTAAAAACTGACGGAGATAAGAATATAAAGGTGGTGGCAAAAAACATAGATAAGGAGTCTGAAATCTATTTTTTTGTATTCCTGAATCTGCTTGGAATGGATGTCTGCCTTTTACAGTACTCAAAAGATACCGATATCCTGAAGGATTATTTTTACACTAAAAGGATGGGAGATTTTATTGAGGATAAATTGGTACTGAAACCTTATGAAATACCTGAGAGTACAGAAAATAAAGTTATTAAAAATGTCCCGACAGCACAGGGTAAAGAAGACTGCAGAGTGAGAATAAGCCTTGCATCAATAAGAAGAAAAGACAGAGATAATAAAGAAATAAAGACTGAAGCAAGTGAGATAAATTCACATACGAAAGTTGTAGCTGATACGGCGGTATCCTCTGCAGGCACAAATATGCCGAGGTCGAGTATAAAGACAGACAGGGAGCTTAGCTATATTGAGCTTGCAAAACTCTCAACCTCAATTGTAATGATTGCGATATATGACAACAGACAAAAGATGCTTGGCACAGGTTCAGGTATAATGATAGGAAAAGACGGTTTTATACTGACAAACAACCATGTAATCAGAGGCGGTTACTATTTTGAAGTAAGGATTGAAGATGACGAGAGGATTTATAAAACCGATGAGGTGATAAAGTATAATCAATATCTTGACCTTGCCATAATAAGGATACCAAGAGTACTTGAGCCACTAAGACTTTTTGACGGAAGAGAGAAACTTGTCAGAGGGCAAAAGGTGGTGGCTATAGGCAGTCCGCTGGGACTTTTCAATTCGGTTTCGGACGGCATCATATCAGGTTTTAGAAATATCGACAATGTGGATATGATACAGTTCAGCGCACCGACATCGCCCGGTTCATCAGGCGGTGCAGTCTTAAATATGTTTGGAGAGGTAATAGGAATAAGTACGGCAGGATTTAGTGAAGGACAGAATATAAACTTGGCGGTACCGTATGATGCCATATATGGATTTGCAAAAAGCTTTATAAGATAATACTTGAAAGGGGATAATATATGCTGTTGCATCAAAAGATAAAAGAAGTTGATGATTTTTTCAAAAGACTTAGTATGAGAAAGCCCAGAGGAGTCTACTTTTACAGGATAAACTCATATGACGAAACAATACTGGAATTTATCAGAAAATATTATGAATTGGCAAAGAAAGACGGAGCAATAATTGACACACATATTGAAAATCCTACAGCGGACAATATCTCATATTTTAACGAGATTATAGGTGACAGATATGTACACGGACCGGGCTTTATAGCGGATGCCCTTAAGAGATGGCTTCCAAGAATCAGAGACTATGAGAGAGCGTCTATGGCTGACGGCATCTTTGATACTTTGGAGGTATTAAGGCGTCAGGGTAAGAATATAGAGATATTGAAGAACAACTTCACAAGAATAATGTGTTGGCTTTACTATAACTTTTATAACATTATGGAAAGGCTTGGAAGTGAGGATATACCTAAGATTATTTTCTGGGGCAATGTAAACTTCTCGGAGCTTTCCACATTAAATATATTATCAAATGCAGGTGCGGATATTATACTCTTGCAACCCGGAGGTGACTCACAGTATTTGTCGATAGACCCGAAGTCGCAGTTTTCAATTGATTTGAAGATGGGAAGTGAGGACTTTCCGCCGGGATTTAATCTCGATTGGCTGCTTAAACTGTATGAGGATGATAAGAACAGAAAGATGCTCTACAGCGGAAATGTAAGTATAAAGCCCAATACCAACGCATGGCTTAGCGGAGATATCTTTGAGGATTTGAAAAATATAAAAAGAGGTGAGGACACAGCATTTTTTTACAACATGTTTGTAAGGATAAACGGTTGTGACGACAGAAACAATTATACCAATGAACTCTACCTTCTCTACCAGGATTTGAAGAGGGCAAACAGAAAAGTACAGGTGATAAACAACAGTATCACAAATCCTAGCGTGGATGAGATAGCCAAGATAAAAAGGGGCAATTATGCCAATGAAAATCAGCTTATACTTGACCTTAAAACCAATATCAAGTTCACAAACAACGTGTTTTTAGATGTTGCAAGAGACGCCTTTGTAGACACTATGATTGAGACAAGTAAGCTTATGAACATGGACCTTAACAAGATAATGAATAAGGGCATATATATACTCTGCTGGATTAACAGATATATTGTGGAGCTTATTAACGGCATGGATATACATTCACCCACACCGATACTTATATACTTCGGAAGCGTGGAGAGTGATACGGAATGCCTGTTTTTAAAGATGGTGTCCAAATTGCCTATAGATGTTGTGATATTCAACCCTGAAAAGCTAAAAGATAAGCTTGAAGATAAGAACCTTTATGATATACGCTTTGAAGAGACTTTGAAAATAAGAGAGTTCCCGACAGACAGCGTAGGGCTCAGTATAAGTACGACCGCGCGTAATGCTGAAAGAGATTTGGACAGCATGATGTATTCGGATACGGGAATGTATAGGGATATGCAGTTTACAAAGGCAAATGTAATAATACTGTCGACCACCTATGAGGAGATAGCAATTTATTGGAAACAGGAAGCCAGATTCAGACCGAACTTCTCCACAGTTGACAATGTGGTAAATATCCCTGTGATATGCGCAAAGGCCTCGGGTGTACCGAATTCGGATATAGATGCATATTTTGGTAAGATAAAGGATCTTTTGACGGATACCACACTCTTATATAAGAATGAGAATATCTACAAGGGCAATGTAAGCGTTGCTGCAGGTGTGACCTCATTTTATAAGAACAACAGGCTTGATAAGGAAGCTATAAAAAAATGGGACGGTTTTAAATATGATTATTTAAGAGCTGAGACTCAGGACTACATTTTGGATAAGCTTTCGGAGCTTTTAAAGAGTAAGGTGATAGTCGGAACAGGGCAAAACGGAACGGAATATAAGATTATTACAATTGTTTTAGATTTACCTAAGGAAATTTTAAGATTTATACAGAGCTTTGATTTTACAAAATGCCCGCCAAAGCTTATAATAGTAAATACAACGGAGAGCATAATTTCGTTGGAAGATAGTATAATTGTTGCCTTTTTGAATCTGATAGGTTTCGATATATTGTTTTTTGTACCTACAGGATATGACAATACCGGCAAATATTTCAACAATCAGATAGTAAAGGAACATATAATAGGCAATTATCTTTATGATGTGGCTATACCTGATTTCAGTAGGCTAAAGTCCGGCAATAATAAGAAAAAATCATTTTTTGCCAGACTTTTTGGTTAATAAAACTATAGGCCTCTGTGTCTGCGGTTTTTAAAGCACAGAGCAAGGAGGAAAAAATGGGACTTGATTTTACAAAAGCAAAACAGAGTGAAGCAAGCGTAGTGACAGATACCGCTGTAGAAGGTGAGACATTACCGGCTACAACTCAGACATTTGATATTGCGGTAGAGTCTGAGAAACTAAGAAACGATTTGGTAAATTCGGCAGAGGTGGATGCACTTGTAAGCAAGATTGAACTTGACAATCTTGACAGTATTGTAACCTTCGGAGGAGAGGTGGCTACCGAGATATCCAAGTCGTCGGATTTGGTACTTAACAGTATGAATATCGCTCAGATTGAAGAGACATCCAAGATGCTCGGTGTACTTACCAATATCATGAGCAAGTTCGATATTGAAGAGATTAAGCAGGATCCGGGTCTTTTTGACAAGCTCTTCGGCGGTATCAAAAAGCAACTTGATAAGATAATGGCAAAGTATCAGACCATGGGCGGAGAGATTGATAAGGTATATGTAGAGCTTAAGGGCTATGAGGGTGAGATCAAAGAGACCAATAAAAAGCTCAACACAATGTTTGACTCAAATGTGAACTATTACCACGATCTGCTTAAGTATATTTTGGCAGGCGAGCAGGGTTGTAAAGAGCTTGAAGCGGCTATCGCGGACAGAACCGCAGAGATGGAGCGTACAGGTGATAAGTCCATACAGTTTGAGCTTACCACTCTTAACAATGCACTTATGATGCTTGAGCAAAGAACACAGGACCTTAGAGTGGCGGAGAATGTGGCTATGCAGACAATTCCTATGTTAAAGACAATGGAGTTCAGCAATATAAACCTGATAAGAAAGATAAATTCGGCTTTCATTATCACATTGCCTATATTTAAGCAGAGTCTTGCACAGGCTATTATGTTAAAGAGACAGAGATTGCAGGCTGAAGCACTCTCAGAGCTTGATAAGAAGACAAATGAGATGATTTTAAAGAATGCAACCAATACGGTCGAACAGGCAAAGCTTACGGCACAGATGGCTTCAGGCAGTTCAATAAAAGTGGATACTCTTGAGAAGTCTTGGAGAACTATTGTAAACGGTATCGAAGAGACCAAGAGAATACAGGATGATGCAAGAAGACAGAGAGCTGAAGACAAGGTAAAGCTTGAAAATATTAAAAATGAATTTTATAAAAAATTCGGTGTATAAAGGAGGATTTTATGCCAATCAATTTATCCAAAGGACAGAAGGTAGATTTAACAAAGACAAATCCGGGACTGAAAAAAGTAATTGTAGGTTTAGGATGGGATGTAAATGCGTTTGACTCAGGTGCTGATTTCGACCTTGATGCCGCTGCATTTATGGTAGGCGGCAACGGCAAATGTCCAACTGAAAAGGACTTTATCTTCTACGGCAATTTAAAGCATCCGTCAGAGAGCGTTGAGCATATGGGAGATAACCTTACAGGTGAAGGCGACGGAGATGATGAGCAGATAAAAATCGATCTTTCAAAGGTACCTGCAAATATCGAAAAGATTGCATTCACCGTAACAATCTATGATGCCGAGTCAAGAAGACAGAACTTCGGTCAGGTATCAAACGCATATATCAGAATCGTGGATGAGGTAACAAATACCGAGATTATCAGATTTGACCTCGGTGAGGACTTCTCTATTGAGACTGCGGTAGTGGTAGGTGAGTTATATAAGCACAACGGCGAGTGGAAGTTCAATGCTATCGGAAGCGGTTTCGGAGGCGGACTTGCGGCACTTTGCAATCACTACGGAATAGAAGTAGCGTAGGCTAAAGAGGCTAGGAGGTTTTATGTCTATCAGTTTACAAAAGGGACAAAAGGTAAGTCTTACAAAGGAAAATGCGGGACTTAAAAAAATTGTGGTCGGTCTTGGTTGGGATGAAGCCCAAAAGAGCGGCGGATTCTTATCATCACTGTTTGGAAGTTCAGGCGGTGAAAGCAATATCGACTGTGACGCATCTGCATTCCTTTTGCAGAACGGCAAGCTTGTATATAAGGATGATGTGGTATACTACGGTAATCTTCGCCACAAATCAGGTACCGTTATCCATATGGGAGACAATCTGACAGGTGCAGGTGAAGGTGATGACGAGCAGATCACAATAGATCTTGCAAACGTCCCTGTAGAGTACGACAGAATAGTTATTGTTGTGAATATATATCAGGCTGTACAAAGACGTCAGGAGTTCGGCATGATCAGAAACGCGTTTATCAGACTTGTAGATGCTTCAAACAATAAAGAGATACTTAAGTACAATCTTACAGAGAACTATGCAGGTATGACCGCTATGATTTTCGGTGAGGTGTACAGACACAACGGTGAGTGGAAGTTCTCGGCTGTAGGACAGGGCACTACAGATGCAAGCCTCGGAGAGCTTGCAAACAGGTATTTATAATACTTTTATACTTTTAATTATTGCTAAACTATTGTAAAATAGCGTATGTAATATAAATTACGGGAGAGAGCTTAGGCTTTCTCCTAAAACTTTGAAAGAGGAAAATATATGAAATTTACCGGTTTGACTGAGAAAGAAGTAGAGCAGTCAAGACAGAAAAACGGCTCAAATGTTATTCCCGATTCCGAACCTACCACCTTTTGGCAGGAATTTAAGGAGACATTTAATGACCCTATGATAAGAATACTGCTTGCCATTGCAGTGCTTATGATAATCATGTTCTTTATGGGATATGCGGAGATCTATGAGCCTCTGGGTACTATTGTTGCAGTAATCATAGTGGCTTTTGTTTCCGCAAAGACGGGTGTGGCAAGCGATACCAAGTATCGTGAGTTAAAGGACAACACAAAAAAGGATACCTGTAAGGTCTACAGAAACGGTGTTGTAACTATTATCGATGTGGATGACGTGGTAGTGGGAGACATGGTGCTCTTACAGTCCGGAGATAAGATACCTGCCGACGGTATTCTTGTAGACGGTGATTTGAGAGTGGACAACTCGGCACTTAACGGTGAGGCTGAAGAGTGTAAAAAGACCGCTGCGGATGAATCCTTTGAACTGAAGGAAGATATCACAGGTGATACCTTCGTAGATGCGCATTCACTTTTCAGAGGTGCCGTAGTATTTGACGGCGAGGGTGTTTTAGCTGTAAAGAGAGTCGGACTTAAGTCAATGATGGGTAAGATGGCTCTTGAGATGAATGAAGAAGACCCTGATTCACCGCTTAAGGTAAAGCTTGGAAAGCTTGCACATCAGATATCCATATTCGGATATGTGGGCGCTACGGTTATTGCAGTACTTTATCTTGCATACTTTGTAGTGAGAGCGGGAGGATTCGCTCCTTATTTCGGACTTGGAATAGAGCATATAGTACAGGATGTTATAAAGGCTGTTACACTTGCAATAGTTATTATAGTATGTGCGGTACCTGAGGGCTTGCCGCTGATGATTTCACTTGTACTTATGCAAAATACCAGCAGGATGCTTGACCACAATGTCCTTGTAAGAAAGGCTGAAGGTATCGAGACTGCAGGTTCACTAAACATACTCTTCAGTGATAAGACAGGTACCATTACAAAGGGAAGCCTTGAAGTTGTGGATTTCTTTACAGCCGACGGTAACTCCATAGAGATTAAAGAACTTAGTAAGCACAGCAAGGTAAAAGGTCTTGTAGATATTGCAATCGGTAAGAATACACAGTCACTCTTTGACGACAGAGGTGTTGTAATCGGAGGTAACGCTACAGACCAGGCGCTTATGAAGTTTATCGGAAAAGATACTTTTAATGCACTTTCAGAAAATAAGGACTTGGTAGTGGGAGCACATCAGGGCTTCAACTCTACAAATAAGTTCAGTCAGGCAAGGATAGATTCACTTGATAAGACTTTCTATAAGGGTGCACCTGAGAGACTGCTTGCAAAGGCAAAAAAGTGCCTTGATGAGAACGGTGAAGTAAAGACTATTGATAAGGCCGTTCTTGACAGAAAGATTGACGAGCTTGCCGCAAGAGCCATGAGAGTTTTGGCATTCGGATATTCTGAGAAGCCACTTACACAAAATTCTGTCAATGACGATGTGGTAATCATCGGTCTTGTAGGTATCAGAGACGATGTCAGAGCCGAGGCAAAGGATGCTATCGCGGAAGTTATGGGAGCGGGTATCCAAGTTGTAATGATTACAGGTGACAGACTTGAGACTGCGGTAGCTATCGCAAAGGATGCAGGTCTTATAAAGAATACTTCAGACAGAGCACTTTCATCGGCTGAATTAAATGAGATGAGCGATGATGAAGTAAAGAAGCTTATACCGCATATCAGAGTTATTGCCAGAGCACTTCCTACAGACAAGTCAAGAATGGTAAGGCTTTGTCAGGAGATGAATCTTGTTGTAGGTATGACAGGAGACGGTGTAAACGACTCACCTGCACTTAAGAGAGCCGATGTCGGATTTGCTATGGGTAACGGTACCGAGGCTGCAAAGGAAGCCGGTGAGATAGTAATACTTGACGACAACTTCAGATCTATAAAGGATGCGATACTCTACGGTAGAACCATCTATCACAATATACTTAAGTTCTGTAAGTTCCAGCTTGTCATCAATGTAACTGCCGTTATAGTAAGTGCCATCGCTCCTTTCTTCGGAGTGGAAGAGCCTCTTAAGGTAACTCACCTTTTGTTTGTAAACCTTGTAATGGACGGTCTCGGAGCTATAATGCTCGGTAATGAGCCTGCTAAGGAAAGCTACATGATGGAAAAGCCGAGAAGAAGAGATGAAAACATCATCAGCAGGAATATGGCCGTTCAGATTCTTACTATGGGGCTTTGGCTTACAATCGTAAGCTTTATATACCTTAAGACACCGTCCTTTATGAACCTTTTCGGTGGAAATATGGATGAGTTGCTTACAGGCTACTTTGTACTGTTTATAGCAAGTGCACTGTTTAACGGCTTCAATGTAAGAGATGAAGGTTTCTCTATCTTTAACGGATTGAAGGAGAACCCGGGATTTTTGAAAGTGTTCTTTGCCATCATCATAGTGCAGGCATTGATAGTAAATTCAGGTTCGATACCTCTTGCACCTTTCCAATTCATCGGAAAGATGTTCAGCTGTGTACCTTTCAGTATACAGGGCTGGATAGCGGTATTCATATTGGCATTCACAATGATACCGGTAGATCTTCTCAGAAAAGTTGTAATGGGAACATATAAGAATGCATAAATAATAAAGGAGCTGTCGCATATTGCGGCGGCTTTTTTGAAATGTAAACGGATCTTTTAATAAAGCGTTTTGTATACAATCTTTACCAACTTTACTTTTTATTCATTTTTTGTTAAAATTAGAATGTTGTTTTGAACAATGAAAATTGAATAAGGAGGTGCTTTTATGTCACAACTGGGAAGTATAATAATAGCGGTAATACTCAGTGTAGTTGTTGTGGCGCCTCTAAGTTGGAGTTTAGCGATTGCTCATCGTAAAAAGTCATATGAAGATAAAATCGGATCAGCAGAGATTAAATCCAGAGAAATAATAGAGGAAGCCTTAAAAACAGCCGAAACAAAAAAACGTGAAGCTCTCTTGGAAGCAAAGGAAGAGTCAATAAAGACAAAAAATGAGCTTGATAGAGAGGTAAAGGAAAGAAGGGCGGAGTTAGCCCGCTATGAAAAAAGAGTACTTAGCAAAGAAGAAAACTTGGACAAGAAGCAGGATTTACTTGAAAAGAAGGAAGAGAGCGTTCTTGCAAGAGAGGAAAGTATACTTTCAAGAAGCAAGGAAGTAGAGTCCCTATATGATAAGGGAATAGCGGAACTTGAGAGAATATCCGGACTTACAAGTGATCAGGCTAAGGAATTCTTATTGCAATCAGTTGAAGATGAAGTGAAACATGACAAGGCAAAGCTTATCAAAGAGCTTGAAAATGTCGCAAAAGATGAAGCCGATAAAAAGGCTAAGGAATATGTGGTAACTGCGATTCAAAGATGTGCAGCGGACCATGTAGCGGAAACTACAGTTTCAGTAGTGGCGTTGCCGAATGACGACATGAAGGGAAGGATCATAGGACGCGAGGGTAGAAATATACGTACACTTGAGCAGCTTACAGGAGTAGAACTTATAATAGACGATACACCTGAGGCGGTAGTTTTATCCTGTTTTGATCCTGTAAGAAGAGAAGTAGCAAGAGTAGCACTTGAAAAGTTGATTGTCGACGGTCGTATCCATCCTGCAAGAATTGAGGAGATGGTTGACAGAGCGAAGAAAGAAGTTGACAATATAATGAGAGAAGAGGGTGAGAATGCTGCACTTGAAGTAGGAGTGCACGGCATACATCCTGAACTTATCAAGTTACTGGGAAGAATGAAATTCAGAACCAGCTACGGACAGAATGCTTTGAAACATTCTATAGAAGTGGCACAGTTAGCAGGACTTTTAGCAGCAGAGGTTGGAGTGGATATTAGACTGGCAAAGAGAGCCGGCTTACTACATGATATTGGAAAAGCCATCGACCATGAAGTGGAAGGTTCACATGTACAGATTGGTGTGGAGCTTTGTAAGAAATACAAAGAACATCCGGTTGTAATCAATTCTGTAGAATCACATCATGGAGATGTTGATCCGGAGTCACTTATAGCTTGTCTGGTACAGGCGGCAGATACAATATCGGCAGCCAGACCGGGTGCAAGAAGAGAGACCTTGGAGACATATACTAACAGATTGAGTCAGCTTGAGGAAATCACAACTTCATTTGACGGAGTAGAGAAATCATTTGCTATACAGGCGGGTCGTGAGGTAAGAATCATGGTATTGCCTGAGAAGGTAAGCGATGACGATATGGTTATATTGGCCAGAAACATCTCAAAGAGAATAGAAGAAGAGATGCAATATCCGGGTCAAATCAAGGTGAACGTGATCAGAGAATCAAGAGTGGCAGATGTTGCAAGATAACAATAAGGACGACGGCGAACAGCGGTCGTCTTTTTTCATATAGAATTTTACGGACCGGGATTGTAACCTTTTAGTAAGTATTTTAAAGAAAATATCATATAATAGTAATTGACTGAAACCATAAATTAGTATTTAATAGTAAGAAAAGATTATTTTATTTGAGTGAAAGGATATATATGAATAATTTTGGAAAGAAATTTGCACTAGCGGCAATAACGGGAATAATGAGTTTGGCGGCTTCTATGACGGCATTTGCAGCATCAGGAATAAAGTCTGTAAAGATAAATATAAAGTCCGATGCAATCACTGTAGGAAAGCCGAGGAATATAGATGATGTTACCGTAAACACATCAGGAAGCAATTACAGTATAGACAGCGTAGATTTTTTGGAGATGGGCACTGATTGGCAGATTACAGATGTTCCGAAGATTACCGTCCATTTGGCAGCTAATGACAACTATTACTTCAGCGTATATAAGGCTGAAGACTTTAAGATAACAGGCGGAGAACTTATAGAGGCAAGAAGAGAAAATACTTCAAATGATTTGTATGTGGATATTCAGCTGCCTGCACTTACCAATCAGGTTTCACCTATAGAGAGTGTTACTTTGAACAACTCGGGACAGGCCACATGGAGTGCTTCACAGGGAGCTTCAGGCTATCAGGTAAAGCTCGTCAGAGATAATTCGTCTACAATAGGCGGTGTACAGAACTTTACAACAAACAGTGCAAACTTAAAGTATCTTTTGAACAGACAGGGTACATATGTACTTAAGGTGCGTGCTATAAGCAGCGATGCACAAAAGAACGGCCCTTGGGTAACATCAAATACCATAACGGTAAGTCAGGCGGAGGCCGCAAGAAACTACAATGAAAGTCAGAGTCAGGCATCACAGAGCGGAACATGGCAGCACAATAATACAGGTTGGTGGTACACATTGGCTGACGGAAGCTATGTAACATCTTCATGGAGACAGATAAACGGTGAGTGGTATTACTTCAATGCCGACGGATATATGCTTGTAGGATGGCAGCAGATAGGCGGCAACTGGTACTATATGGATTTAAACAGCGGAAAGATGCTTTCCAATACTACAACACCTGACGGGTACTACGTAGGTATCTCAGGTGCATACAGCGCAACCGGGAAATAGCTATTTATAAAACCGGAAGACTCCAATCTTAGTTATTGAAGATTTGGAGTCTTTGAATTATAATGTTACATATTCGATTGAATAGAGTTCAGTATATTATCTGAGCAATATTATTTTGTAAATGAGAAAAATAAGTTATGGAAAAGATATTTACAATTGGATTTACAAAAAAGACTGCAGAATGTTTTTTTGGATTACTAAAAGATAAAAGAATCAGTGTAGTGATAGATATAAGGCGCAATAATACATCTCAGTTATCAGGCTTCTCGAAGTATCCGGATATCAAATTCTTTTTAAATAAAATTTGTTCGATTAATTATATAAGTGATATAAATTTTGCACCTACAGAACAAATTCTCAAGGATTATAAATCCAATAAAATAACATGGGATGAATATGTAGTTCAATTTAATGAACTAATGGAGTCAGTTAAAATAAAAGAATATATAGAAAAAGGGTATGATAGGTATAGATCTGATAACATATGTTTGTTATGTAGTGAAGAAAAGCCGGACAAATGTCATAGGTCATTAGTTGCAAAGTACTTTAAAAATGTACTAAGGGGAGAAATAATAGATTTGTAAATTGAGGAATGGATATGGAAAAGAAAATAGTTATATTAGCAAAATCATATAAACATTCGGGATACTGTGTTGCAGGTATTGACTACGAGACAGGTGGGTGGATAAGATTGATATCAAAAGATGAGGAAACTGAACATGCAGTTCCACTTAAAGATTTAGAATATACTGACGGAGGGTATGTAGAAGTATATGATGTTGTGTTATGCAGTATAGTGAAGAAAAGTGGTACAAAGGTTCAGCCGGAAAATTGTTTATATGATGAAAATGTAAGATGGAAGAAAGTGGGTAGAAGTAGTTTAGATGAAGTAATAAACAGACATGGATTGGATACACCGAGTTTTATATTTGAAAATACAGACAAAGCATTACCGGCAGAGTGGATATTTGATGGAAAACCGTCATTATTTTTAGTGAGAGTACATTATGCAAATATTGTTGTGAGAACTTTTGATACTAATAAAAAAATATCTTTATGTTTTAAATACAATGGTGAATGGTATAACTATATAAGTATTTCTCAAAAAAGTATATTGGATAAATACAAAAATATGAATGATGGAAGGTATACAATAAAAGATGTTGTTTATGCAGTATTCAGTTTAACAGATAGATATTACCGTGACAGTAAGTATTATAAGGTTGTATCACAAATACTGGAATAGTAATGGGGGCTATATGGATAATATACTACTATCAATAGGACATTCACAACATAATGTAGATTATTTTTTAGATTTGTTAAGAAGTCATAATGTAAATTATATATTAGATGTTAGAAGTACACCATATTCACAGTTTGCTGCAAGTTATAATAGAGAAAATATAAAAGATACTTTAAAGAGAAATGGAGTGGGCTATGCATATATGGGAGATTACTTTGGAGCAAGGCCGAGGGATTACTCCCTGTACTCACAAAATGGTTATTTAGATTTTGAAAAAGTGGCAAATAGCGAAAAGTTTAAAATAGGGTTTTATAATGTTGAAAAAGGGGTAAAACAAGGGAATAGGATTGCTTTTATGTGTACAGAAAAGGATCCGATTGAGTGTCATAGAGCTATTCTTGTTACGAATGAATTTTATAAGGCAGGATATTTAATTGAACATATTATGCCTGACAACACTGTACAAACACAAAAAACTTTAAATGAAAGATTGCTTGATATGTACTATCCCAACAGAAATCAGATTAGTTTATTTTCATCGGAAAATTTATCAGAAGAGCAATATATAAAAGAAGCATATAAAAAACAGAATATAAAAATTGGATATTACATAGAGGAACTTAATAAAAGGATTGGATAAAAAAGAACTGTTGCCTAAAAATATAATGTATAAATTATAGAAACTTCTAAGACTGAAGTCTACTATATTTTGTAACATATATTTTTATGGCAACATTTTTTAGATTCCCTTTATAACATAGTCAAATTTCAGTGTGCCTTCTCCCTTTAACAAATATTCATCAAGTGTAGGAGCGCCCCATGTGTCGTCGCCGCCTATACCCATCTGAGAAAGACTGATACGAAGCACGGTCTTTGTAACAGGAGGCAGTTCAAAGTCATGTCTTGCTTCTTCAAGTTCACTTGGAGTGTAGCAAAGAGCGGAAACATTGATACAGTCGCCTGCAACCAAAAGGCCGTGTCCTTTCCGGTCGGTAAGCTTGGCAAAACGTACCAAAGACTTATTTCCGCTTTCCTGTGGTGAAAGGTACTTTGCAAGCTGCTCACTTACTTTGCCGCTGTAGAAATCAATCTTTGCACCTACAAGTCTGTCGGAGTAAGTTTCCATAGGACCTGCACCGTACCATGATATATTTTCATACTCAGGCTTTAACTTAAATAAAGTACCGAACTCAGGTAAATCATACTTACCGGAGACAGGAGTATACTCTGTAATTACCCTGATGCTGCCGTCACCGTAGACTTGATATGTGAGATTTAGTTTATCACTGCTGTCAGGCAGAGCATAATCATATGTTATGGAGACATAGGATTCATATTCCTCTATAATCGGTCTGAAAGCCCCCCAATATGTACTGTCCGGATTAGGCATCCTTGTACCGGCATAAAGTGAAGCCGTCTTATACTTGGCATATCTGAAAGGCATGTTGTTGCCGTAGTCGTTGTCTGTAGGCGCTCTCCAAAAGTTCGGCCTTGGAATAGCCTTAAGAAGCTCTTTTCCGGCATACCTGTAAGAAACAAGTCCGCCGAAGTTTTGTGAGAAGAGTACTTCAAAGTTCTCTCCCTTAACACCGAAATTACTTACGCCCATAATAAGTTTATAAGGTCTTTTTTGAAGCAGAGGGGTATTACATATAAGCTTATTGCCCGGAGCCTTTAAAAGAGCGTCAAATATCTGCATATTTTCTCTTACAGCCACCTCACTGAATGAAACTTCACCTAAGTTATAAAGTGTTTCGATATTAAAAATTGCCTTTACACCCACGATAAGCTCATCAGAGTATATATCAAACAGACTCTTAACCTTTTCTTTTATATTCAGGCTGTAATCAAGCTTGCAAAGTCCCTCACCGCTTATAAAAAAGCTCTCCTCAAATAAAGTCTTACCGAACTTCTTTATATAGATTACAAACCTGTAATCGCCAAGATTTCTGAAAAGATTTCTGTTGTGGATATGTAAAATATCATTGTTTAAATCAAGCTTTAAGTCAACCGGTCTATAATTATACCTTACGGCCTGCATCTTAGGTGAAGCGTCTCTGTCACCGCCATAGACGATACCGTTTCCGCTGAAGTTATAATCGGTAGGAGAGTCGTCAAAGTCTCCGCCGTAGTACTGTGTGTCATTTCCGAAAGGATCCTTACCTGTGATACTTTGGTCAATGTAGTCCCAGATAAAGCCGCCTTGGAAAAGCTCCTCCTCCCATGCAAGTTCTGTATAAAGCTGCATACCGCCACAGGAATTGCCCATAGCATGTGTATATTCACATTCAATAAAAGGCTTATCTCTGTGAGTCTTTAAAAATTCTTTGACCTCGGCCACCTTTGCATACATTCTGCTCTCAATATCCGAGGTATCATTGTAACGGCGGTCATTATAAACTCCCTCATAGTGTACAAGTCTGCTTGAGTCCGCCTTTCTGAAAAACTCACTCATCTCATATATATCGCTGCCGCCGTAGCTTTCATTGCCACAGGACCAGATAAGAACACTTGAGTGATTGCGGTCCCTCATATACATTGAGTTCGCTCTGTCAAGTAACAGAGGTAACCATTCTTTCTTATCTCCCGGCAGTACAAAATCATAGTCGGATACGCCGGTTAGAAGACCGTCCCAGCTGCCGTGAGTCTCAAGATTGCATTCGTCGATCAAATATATACCGTAGATATCGCAGAGCTCATAGAGCGCCGATGAGTTAGGGTAGTGGCTTGTTCTTATAGCATTGATATTGTTTTCCTTCATGGTCACAATATCTTTTTTGATCTCATCAAAGGTGATTGCACGGCCGAACTTCGAGCTGAAATCATGTCTGTCCACACCTGCAAATACAATTCTCTTACCGTTTAAGGTCATTACATTGTCGGCGTTCTTTTCAAAAAGTCTGATGCCGACCTTTACAGCTGAAACCTCAAGTAAAGTCTCACCGTCAAATATTTCGATGTAGAGAGTATAAAGATTCGGAATCTCGGCACTCCAAAGCTTAGGAGCGACAACATCAAATGAAAGATTGTTTTTGCCTGAATGCAAATTACTTACGGATTTATATACTACAGGCATTTCATCAAAGCCTTTAAACTCATTTGACTTCAGTGTAAAGTCCATAGCGTCAAATAATCTAAGCGCTACATTTGCATTATTACTTAAGCTTACAGAAAGATTAAGCTTGACATTATCAAAGTTGCCGCTTTCAAAGACCTGCTTGATTTCAATATCATCAAGGTGGCATTTTGGCTTGGTGTAGAGATAAATATCTCTGAAGATACCTGAAAATCTGAAAAAGTCCTGATCTTCAAGCCAGCTGCCGGCACACCACTTGGTCACCTGTATTGCAAGCTTGTTTTCACCCTCAACTGCATATTTTGTCAAATCAAACTCGGAAGGAGTGAAGCTGTCCTCACAGTAACCTATATAATGACCGTTTAACCATATGGCAGCCGCACTCTCCACGCCCTCAAACCTGAGTATAAGAGAGTCCTTTAAAAAGTTCTTCGGCAATGTGAAATACTTTACATAACTGCCTACATGATTAAAATCTGTCGGAGCCTCACCTGATTTTAAAGATTGTCTGCCGTCCCAAGGGTATGCCACATTGGCATAGTGCGGCCTGTCATATCCCTCCATCTGTATATGTGCCGGAACCCTTATATCATCCCAGTTCTTACAATCATAGTCCAAAGTTTCAAAGCCGTCAGGAGTGCAGTTAAGATTTATAGAGTAGTCAAATTTCCAAACTCCGTTTAAATAATAGCGAAGTGAAGAGCTTCCCCTTAGTAACTCCGACTTGTTTGTATATACACTATGATCAGAGTGGGCGGGAAGTCTGTTTTCTTCAAAAACGGAAGGGTCTGAAATATTTTTAAGTATATGTTGATTCATTTTTACCTCTCTTAATATATTGTTTTACCACAAATTCCTTTGGCAAACTGCTTTTGAAGCAGGAAGAATAAAAATCTAGCTGTACTGTTTAATCAGTTTTATTATGTTTGAGACACCGTTGTTGGCATCTGACTTTGACATGGCGTCTATATACTTTTGCCTGTTTTTATACAGTTTTTGAATCTCGGCGGATAAAGAAATATCGCAAAGAGCTTCCTCATCTATAACCTTTGAATAGCCTGCATTTTCAAAAGACTTTGCATTTAATATCTGGTCACCTCTTGAGGCGGCACCTGAGAGCGGTATCAAAAGATTCGGCTTTCTGAGAGCCAAAAGCTCACAAATAGTATTTGCGCCGGCTCTTGACACCACCACATCGGAGAGCGCAAAGAAGTCCTTTAATTCTTTGTCAACATATTCATATTGAAGGTAGCCCGCTTTTCCTATAAGGCTTTCATCTTCATTTCCCTTACCGCAGATATGTATTACATTAAATTCCTTTAAAATACCGTCAAGAGACTTCCTTACAGCGTTATTTACAATGACCGAGCCCAGACTCCCTCCTATTATAAGTAAAGTAGGCTTATCACCAAAGCCCGTAAGCTTTTTTGCGACCTCCCTGTCGCCGCAAATGAGTTCTTTTCTGATAGGTGAGCCTGTAAGCACCGCCTTGTTCTTCGGAAGATACTGTAAGGTCTCAGGGAAATTTGTGCAAATCTTGGTTGCAAACTTGGTCGCTATCTTATTGGCAAGTCCGGGAGTGATATCCGACTCATGTATAATGACGGGAACTTTTGAGAGTGCGGCGGCTATGACTACAGGCACACTGACAAAACCGCCCTTTGAAAAGACGATATCGGGTGAGTATTTTTTTATTATACTTTTGGCTTCAAAGAGTCCTTTGAGTACTTTGAAAGGGTCTGTAAAGTTCTTCAAATCAAAGTATCTTCTAAGCTTACCTGAGGATATGCCCTCATACGGAATATTTTGCGCCTTTATAAGACCTTCTTCCATACCGTTTTTGCTGCCTATGTACTTTATATCATAGCCGGCTTCTTTGAGTGCAGGCAAGAGTGCAATATTCGGTGTGATATGTCCTGCTGTACCGCCACCTGTTAATATTATTTTTTTCATACAGTTTCCATTCTCATATTGTAATAAAGGTGTTATATAAGTATAATTTAACAAATATAAATATTCAAGTGAGGAAGTACAATGATTGGTATAATCGGAGCTATGGAAGAGGAAATCTCAAAGTTAAAAGAGATTATGGACAATAAAGAAATACACACAATAGCCGGAATGGAATTTGTCAAAGGCGAAATTTCAAAAAAGCAGGTAACGGTGGTGCGTTCAGGTATAGGAAAGGTAAATGCCGCAGCCTGCACACAGATACTGATAGACAGATTCAAAGTTGATGCGGTTATCAATACAGGCATTGCAGGTTCACTGAAAAACGAAATCAATATAGGAGATATTGTGCTGTCTACAGATACCGTAATACATGATATGAATGTGGAGGGTTTCGGCTACAAAAGAGGTCAGGTACCCAGAATGGATGTGTTTGCATTCCCCACAGATGATGCTTTAAGAAGTCTTGCAAAGAAAATCTGTGAAGAGGATTTGAAAGATATTTCGGTATTTGAAGGCAGAGTATTAAGCGGCGATGTTTTTGTGTCAGACAAGTCCGTTAAGGATGACTTGAAAGAAACCTTCGGAGGATACTGCACTGAGATGGAAGGCGCCGCCATAGCGCAGGTTGCATACCTCAACAAGGTAAAGGCGCTTATAATAAGGTCAATATCCGACAAGGCCGACGACAGCGCAAGCATGGACTACTCCGAGTTTGAGAAAAAGGCGATAGAACATAGTGTGAAACTGACAAAGAAGTTGATAGAAACCATAGACGGCTGACTCCACTATTGATAATAATATTCAGTTGGTATAAAATACAGATAACTTTGAGACTTGTTTTGTCTCAAAGAGTATCATTTATTAAGTTTGAAAGGCGAAAAAGATGAGTAAGACAGTAAGTTTTGATTATTCAAAAGCAAGCAGATTTTTAGGAGCTGATGAGTTACAAAATTTTAAAACTATAACATTAAACGCAAGAGATACACTGTTATCAAAGACAGGAGCGGGCAACGACTTTTTAGGATGGATAGATTTGCCGGTATGCTATGACAAAGAAGAGTTTGAGAGAATAAAGGCGACAGCAAAGAAAATAAAAGAAGATTCGGATGTACTCTTGGTTGTTGGAATCGGCGGTTCATACCTCGGAGCAAGAGCGGCAATCGAGTTTTTAAGCCACAGCTTTTATAACTGCCTTGACAAGTCACAAAGAAACACACCACAGATAATATTCTGCGGAAACTCAATCTCATCAAAATATATTGCAGATATAAAGGACCTGTTAAAAGATAAAGATTTCTCAATCAATATCATATCAAAATCAGGAACCACAACAGAGCCGGCTATCAGCTTCAGAGTATTCAAAGAGATGCTTATAGAAAAGTACGGCAGAAAAGAAGCAAACAAAAGAATATATGCTACAACGGATAAGGCAAGAGGAGCACTGAAGTCGCTTGCAAACGAGGAAGGCTATGAAAGCTTTGTCGTACCTGATGATATAGGAGGAAGATTCTCAGTACTTACAGCGGTAGGATTGCTTCCGATAGCCGTAGCCGGAATAGATATAGACGAACTTATGGCAGGTGCCGCAGCGACCAGAGAAGAAGTACTCAAAAAGAACTTTGAAGAGAATCCTTCACTTTTATATGCAGCTGCAAGAAATATCTTCTTAAGAAAAGGAAAGAATATAGAAGTGACAGCCAACTATGAGCCAAGTCTTCACTATGTATCCGAGTGGGTAAAGCAGCTCTTCGGTGAGAGCGAAGGCAAAGATAACAGAGGTATCTTCCCTGCAGCCGTAGACCTTACAACAGACCTCCACTCAATGGGACAGTATATTCAGGACGGTGCCAGAATAATGTTTGAGACGGTGCTTGATATAGAAAAGTCTCCTGCAGAAATACTTTTAAAAGAAGAAGAGACCGATACCGACGGAATGAACTACCTTGCAGGCAAGAGCGTAGACTTTGTCAACAAGTCCGCAATGAACGGAACAATACTTGCACATAGTGACGGAGATGTACCGAATCTTAAGATAAATATCCCTGATATGAGTGCATTCTCACTTGGAAGCTTGTTCTACTTCTATGAGTTTACCTGCGGAGTCAGCGGATACATACTCGGAGTAAATCCGTTCAACCAGCCGGGAGTTGAAAGTTATAAGGCAAATATGTTCGCACTTCTCGGAAAGCCGGGTTATGAAAGCCAAAGAGAAGAACTTTTAAAGAGGCTTAGCTAAAGATGTTCAGACTTTGGGGTAGAATATTTAAAGACAATCGTATGATAAAAGATCATGTGGCACAAGACGGTGACTACAGCAAGGACAGAAAGACCATGGTATTTGATACGATTAGGGAGATATGTCATAAGTTTGATGTAGCGGAGCCGATATGGCTTTTGCCGAACATAGATGATTTTGCATACAGAGGTAAGGTCAGGTTTAATGCCGACAATTTTATAGAACAGATAGACTTTGACTATCTTGAAATACAGATAATCGAAGAGTAGGGGTCTATTATTTTGCCCCGGAAGAATAATATATAATGGAGAGTATATATGGCGGAACCTATATTAGACTATGAAAGCTTCTTTGAGGGTGCAAAAAATGCTTTGCTTGAGCTTGATACACTCAGTACGGAAGAACAAAGATTGAGCCTTGAAAGTGATAGAATATCAAAGGCTATAGATTCGGAAAAAAAGGCTAGTGAGGATAAGATAGCCGATACCACCGCAAAGAGGCTCAAAGAGATAACTTCTACATATGACAGTGAGATAAAAAAAGCCGAAGAGCAAAAAAGGGTAGTAGAAGTAAAAAAAGAAAAGGCGAAGAACAAAAAGATAAGTGAAAGAATCTCCGAAGAGACAAAGGACCTTAGAGAACATATCGCAGCGACAAAGTCTGAGATAAAGCAGGAAATGAAAAATGTAGGTATTCCGATATTCTGTAATACAAGGAGCTACTTTACATTTTATTTTCCGCATAAGTTCTTTGATTATATAAAGATACTTATAACTGTAGTGGTACTCTTTTTGGGATTGCCTGTACTTATATACAAGCTGATACCTGAGCATAAGCCGATATACCTTCCGTTTATATACTTTGTTATAGTGCTTATTACAGGCGGACTCTATATCATCATAGGCAACCTTACCAAAGCGAGACATAGAGACAGCCTTATGAAGATAAGAGCGATGAGAGACAATATAGACCATGATATGAAAAGAATTGTTCTTATCACAAAGGATATCAACAATGATTCGGCGGATGACAGATATGATCTTTCATCTTTTGACGAAGAGATACTGGCTGTAAGCGATAAGCTTTCAGATCTGAATGCAAAGAGAAATGCGGCTGTAAGCGACTTTGAAAACAATACAAAAAAGATTATTGCGGATGAGATAAGGGAAAGCTCAAGAGAAAAACTTGAAAGTCTTTTGGGTGAGCTTGAGATGACAAAGAAAAGCTTAAGCAGTATAGCGGACAGAAGGTCGCAGATAAATTTGACAATATCGGATAAATATGAATCATATCTTGGAAGAGGCTTCTTAAATACGGAGAAAATAGATGCGCTGCAAAAGTTGATAACAGACGGGGATGCAAACAACATCAGTGAAGCTATAGATCTGTATGAAAGAAGACAAAACGGGTAAGTGATGATAGAAGATAAAGAACTGAAAAAGCGGGAAATAAAAAACAGAATCATAGACACTTCTACACTTGAAGAAGATACTCCAAGGTCCAGAAGAAAGCAAAATGCAGATATTTTTACACAAGGGAGGAGAGTTGTCATACTCCTCCTTGTTTTGGTAGGAGTCATAATATTAGGGCTTATCTTTCAAAACAGATTTAAAACCCATACAAAGTTCAAACTGAAGTGGATGCATGAATTAAGTGAAGGAAGCCTTGTAGACTATATAAGTCTTGGAAACGGTTTTTTGAAATATTCAAAAGACGGAGCGGTGTATCTGAAAAAAAACGGCAAGAATGTTTGGGTGGACAGCTATGAGATGAGCAACCCGAAGACCGATACCAACGGCAAGTATGCAATAGTCTTTGATGTCGGCAGTAAGCAGATAGTGAGCTACACTAAGGAAGGAAAAGCGGCAAGTATAGACACGGAACTTCCTATAATAAAGGCGATAGTCTCAAAAAGCGGAGTGGTAACGGCGCTTGTGGAAGAATCGAGGTCTACAGATATAGTGTTTTTTGATAATGAAGGCAAAAAACTTGATATAATTGTAAAATCAAAACTCTCAGGAGACGGTTTCCCTACAGATATTGCGATATCTCCTGACGGAACCGCACTTCTTGCCGCATTCCAGTATTTGAAGGGAAGCTCCATGATGGGAAGAGTGGTATTCTATGACTTTTCGGAGATAGGCAAAAATATGCCCAACAGAGTGGTGGGCGGTTTTGACGAAGAATTCGTCTCTTCAATGGTTGCAAGGGTAAAGTATCTGGATAAAATAAACTCGGTGGCAATCGCTTCGGACGGACTGTATTTTTTCTCATCAAAGAATATAGCGTCACCAAAGCTTGTAAAGACGATAAAGGCGGAGAATGATATAGAAGCGGTAGCATTTGAGGGAGACAGACTCTGTGTGGTATATAAAAACACCTCGGAAAAGTTCAATCATACATTATATGTATATTCAAAGACAGGAAGCGTATTGCTTAAAAAAGAGTTTGCGGGAGATTTTAATAAACTCGATATGCAAAAAGGATATATATATATGACAAAAAACGATAATGCTATTATAATGAATACATCAGGCGTAATAAAGTACAGCGGAAGCCTGGATGTAAATATCCATAAGATTGTAAAGAGCGGATTTTTATCAGGGTTTACAGTGCTTGGGGATAACGACTTTAGAGGTATAGTACTCAAATAAACACGGCAAAGGAGAAATTATGGAGCAGGTATGTGTAGGAGTTGACATTGGTGGAACAAGTGTAAAGCTGGGTATATTCACACTGAGCGGAACATTGCTCAAAAAGTGGGAGATACCTACAGAGCCGAAAAACGATACAAAGGCTCTTATTGAAAAGATAGGCAAGTCAATAAAAGAAAACCTAAAAGAAGGCGGACTTTCACTTACAGACTGTGTAGGAGTGGGGATGGGAGTTCCGGGTCCTGTAATGCCCAACGGCTACATAGAAGTAGTTGTAAATATAGGCTGGAAAGAAGTATTTCCTGCAAGAATCCTTTCAGACCTTTTGGACGGTATGCCTGTAGCACTTGGCAATGATGCCAATGTGGCGGCACTTGGTGAAGCATGGATGGGCGGTGCCAAACATATCAAGGATGTTGTGATGGTAACACTCGGCACAGGTGTAGGCGGAGGAATCATAATAGACGGCAAGATAGTACCGGGAAAACACGGACTTGGCGGTGAGATAGGACATATGCATGTGAGAGAGTCGGAGACCGAAAAGTGCAACTGCGGAGGTAAGGGCTGTCTTGAGCAGATATCCAGTGCCACAGGAATAGTAAGAGAAGCAAAGAAACTGCTTGCAAAGAAAAAAGATACTTCAAGACTTGCACTGATAGAAGATTTGACAGCCAAGGATGTACTTGATGCCGCAAAGGCCGGAGACAAGCTGGCTGTAGAAGTGGTCGATATAGTGGCAAAATACCTCGGAATAGCTCTGGCACATATAGCAATGACGGTGGACCCTGAGATATTTGTAATAGGCGGAGGCGTTTCAAAGGCCGGAGATTTCCTTATAGACAAGATAAGAGAAAAATTCATATACTACACACCTATCACAAAGAACAAGGCGGATATAGTAATAGCCAAGCTTGGAAACGATGCCGGAATATACGGTGCCGCAAAGCTTGTAATATCATAGTCGGGGTTGACTTTTTGCTGATTAAAGTTTATCATCATACATGAGATGAACGAAACAGCTCATTATAATCACAATGCGAAAGGGGGTGTGAAAAAACTCGATTGAGTTTTTTCGCATCTCCCTTTTTGCAATTATTGTGTATAAATGACTAAAATCATACGCAAAAAAAGCACACTTCCCCTACCCCATAGAAATTCTTTTTTTGAATCTATGCGGCAGTTCTGTTTCTTGTCTTTTTTTTCTGATATTTATATAAATTATGGCCTATCGCCACGAGTAAAACTTCCAGTTTGACTGAATGAATACCTCTTCGGACAATTCTCTTGTACCAACGGTCGTTTTTCATAATTCCGAAAGTGCCTTCTGCTTGTATCGAACGGTTCATTCGTAATAACGCACCGT
>ERZ772945.319-NODE-319-length-39787-cov-18.334592_pt1 | contig 39787 bp, 30 predicted proteins | sample MGYA00511681_ERZ772945 | MGnify/ENA primary metagenome ERZ772945 (study PRJEB29015, sample SAMEA2737943) | human oral metagenome | biome: human oral; feature: human-associated habitat; material: dental | place: China | collected 2143 ...
CGCCGTGGGCGGCGGCCCGCCCGCGAGCCGTCCGCGCAGCGAGCTTCGCTCGGCGTGTCGCCTCGAAGCCCGGCCAGGCCCCGCCACCGCCCACGGGCACCGCAGCCAGGCCCTCTTGGCCTTCCGGCGCCCTCCGTACCTGTGGGGCCTGATGTGCTGATGGGTGGTTGCAGTGATGACGGGATGTTCGGCTGTGCGTTGTTACAAACGTCGTCAATCCAAGGCGTTTTCGTGTGGATTCCTGTGTGGTTGTTACAAACGTCGTCAATCCAACGGCTTATTCGCTGAAAATACAGGTATTTTTGGCGCAGATTGACGACGTTTGTAACAGGAGTCCGCACAAGGCGATTGAAGTCGCGCTGGTTTGACGACGTTTGTCACGCATAGCTGCCGATCGGGGCAGCAATGGGGGTATTGCACTACATGAAGCCCTCTGGGGGTGTGTCACCGGCGTGTCGGACGCTCATGTAGTGCAATTCCCCCCGAGCGGCGGCATGACCTGATCAGGTCATCACCTTACTTGACGCTCATGTAGTGCCATTCCCCCCGAGCGGCGGCAGTGCGGCCACGACGTGAGGCGATGTGCTCGCCAGAGTGCAGACCACCTCGGCAAAAACCGGTGAAAACGGGGTGTTGTTGGCGAGGTGGTCTGCGTTTTGGGCACATTGGTGTCTGGCACGGTGTGCATGCTTTTAGGTGGGCCTTGATGTGTCCCGGGTATTGTGGAGAGTGTCTTAGGCCGGATTGGAGGTTTGGGATGTCTGGCCAGCGTAAGTATTCGATGGAGTTGCGTGAGCGTGTGACGCGCATGTCGTCGGGTTAACGTGCGGGTGAGAGGGCCCACGTGCATGTCATCGGGCCCACGTGCATGTCATCGGGCCCACGTGCATGTCATCGGGCCCAGGTGCGCAGTGACGGGCACGCGGACAGCCACAGCGACAGCCACCAACCGAAGCAATTTCGCATGCAATTCCCCTGTTAACCTTTCACACATTGAAGTCACATCGTTGCAATTCCAACGTTTTCGGACACCATAGAGAACTAGCTCGTGGGAATTGCATGCGCGAGCGAGCCTACCCGGACAACAGACCACCCCACACGCACCCCTGACATTTGTCACCCACCCCCCTGCCTCAAAGGGCACTTCTGCGCACGCGGGGCGGGGGGCACACTGATGTCATGAACACGACAACACCCGCCGTACAGGCACACTCCCTCCACCAGTCATTCGGCACGGTTGACGCCCTCCGCGACGTCAGCCTCACCCTCGTCCCCGGCGAGATCGTCGCCCTCCTGGGCGTCAACGGCGCGGGCAAGAGCACGCTCCTGGACATCATCCTCGGCCTGGCACGCCCCACCTCGGGGGACGTCAGCGTCTACGGGATGAGCCCGCGAGAGGCCGTGCGCCGCTCGCTCGTGGGCGCGATGCTCCAGTCCGGGTCACTGCCCCGCGACGGCAGCGTTCGCTCCACCATCGCCTTGGTCGCCTCGATGCACGCCAACCCCGTTCCCCCGGATGATCTCCTGGAGCGGACCAACCTGACAAAACTCGCCACCCGCAGCCTCTCCAAGCTCTCCGGCGGCGAACTCCAGCGCGTGCGCCTGGCCCTCGCCCTGGCGGGAAACCCCGACTTCATCATCCTCGACGAGCCCACCGCCGGCATGGATGCCCTCGCCCGCCGCAAGTTCTGGGACACGATGCGCGAAGAGACCGCCTCCGGGCGCACGCTCCTCTTCGCCACCCACTACCTGACCGAGGCGCGCAAGGAAGCCGACCGCATCATCATCATCGACGAGGGGCACATCGTCCTGGACGCCCCCACCGAGGAGGTCGTCGCCCAAGGCGAGGACCTCGAGGACGTCTTCGAACGCATCGCGTCGCACTCCGAGACCGAGTGACGCCGCGACTGCCCCCACCCCGCTCACCTCAACGCGTCCCACCGCGCGAGGCACCCCCGGACGAGGCCACCTCCTCGCCCCCAGACCCACAGAAGGAATCATGACCGCTCAAGCCACACCCGCACGCACAACCAACCACGTCATCCCCGGCCCCTTCACGGGCGCGGGACGACTGTGGTTCACCACCTTCCGCTCCCACATCCTCAACCCGTGGAACATGGCTTTCGCGCTTGTTCTTCCCCTCTTCATGTACGCCATGTTCGGCATGACCGACACCGCCCGAAACACGCTCACCGCGCGCGGCAACGTCGCCGCCGCGATGATCGTCATGATGACCACCTACGGCGTCCTCCTGGTGGGCGGATCGCTGGGAGCCACCGTGTCCGTGGAGCGCACAACCGGCATCTCACGCATGTACGCCCTCACCCCCATCCAACCGTGGGTGATCCTCCTGGCCCGGCTCGGCGCCCTCATGGTCCTGAGCGCGTTCATCACGGCCATCGCCTTCGGCTTCGGGATCGCCACAGGGGCCCACATGGCGGCCGCCATCTGGGCCGAAAGCGCCGCCGTCGTGATCGGGCTATCCGCGCTCGGAGCCCTCATCGGACTGGCCTGCGGCTACACGATCAAGGGCGAGAACGCCTACAGCGCCTCGGCGTTCATCATGGTATTCAGCGCCTTCGCGTCGGGCATGTTCATGCCCCTCGACCAGATGCCGTCCTTCGTCGCCCACGTCGCCCCCTTCACGCCCTTCTACGGCGTGGTGCAGGCCGTCTACGCGGTCAGCGGGGGAAACCCGATGAGCAACGCCGCCTGGCTCAACATCGCGGCATGGACGCTCATCCCGGCGCTCATCGCCTGGTGGGGCGCCTCGCACGACACGAACCGCTAGGGTACGGCTGTGAAAGAGCGACTGATCTCCCTGGCGTGGGCGGCCCCGTGGATGCTCTTCATGGGGTTCCCCATCTCCTCGGCCCTTGACATGCCCAACAGGCTTGAGGGCGCGGGCGTCATCGGCGCGTGCCTGCTCCTCGCGGTGGCCAACGCGGCCACGTGGCTGACGAATCCCCCTCCGGGACGCAACTCCTTCACGAGGCCGTTCGTGATCTCTCACGCGTGCCTGGCCGCCGTCTCCGTGATCTACGCCCTCTACGCCTGGCGGATCGGGCTCCCCTACGCCTACATGATGTTCTCCTACCTGCTGGTCGCGTGGATCTTCCAGGCCCCCCTGCGCTACCTGCTCCCGGGCATCGTCCCGATCGGCGTCCTCGCGGCCGTCACCGCGCTCGCGGAAGAAACCCCGCTGTGGATGCTCGCGTACCTGGCACTGCTGGGGGTCCTCGTCGGCGGGGCACGCGCAGGCATGGAGCGTTCGGTGCGCGAGCGACTGCGCCGCCAGGAGGCGATCCAGCGCGCGAAGGTCGGCGAGAGAGCGCGCCTGAGCACGGACCTGCACGACATCCTCGGGCACTCGCTCACGGGGATCTCGATGCTCTCGGAGCTGGCGGGCCGCCTCCTGGACGCGGGACGCACCGCGGAGGCGCGCCAGCAGATCCAGGCGATCACAGCCCAGTCGCAGGAGGCCCTGGCCGACGTCCGCCGCATCGTGGCGGCCACGCGGGCCCTGTCCCCCGCGGAGGAGCTCGACGAGGCGCGCTCACTGCTGGAGGTCGCACGTATCGACGCCGACATCACGAACGAGGGCGAGCCACCTTCGGGGCCGCGCTCCAGTGCCGCCGCCCACGTGATCCGCGAGGGCGTGACCAACGCGCTCCTGCACTCCAAGCCCACGCGCGTGAGCATCACCCTGTCCCCTGCGGGCGTGCGGGTCCTCAGCGACGGCTACTCCCCCGACTACGCGGCGTCCACCGCCGGATCGGGGTCGGGCCTCCACGGCCTCGCCGAGCTGGTCGGCGACGAGGGCGAGCTGTCGTGGGGGCCCGAGGGCAAGGAGTGGACGCTCGCCCTGTCCTTCCCTGAGGCCGACGCGGCCGCCGCGCCTGACGAGATTCCCGAGGCGAACAAGCCCCGGTGAGCGCGTCGCCCGTCCGCCGCTGCCGGTCATGGCGCGGCACCTGCGCTACCCTTATGTCCGAGATGCGTACGGACGGGAGGGCGATGTGACGATCCGCGTCATGGTGATCGACGACCAGGCCATGATTCGAGGCGCCCTGGCGGGCCTGCTGGATCTCGAGACGGACATCGAGGTCGTCGCGCAGGCCGCCAACGGCGTCGAGGCCCTCGACGAGCTGGCGCGCCTGTCCGTCGAGGAGACCACGCCGCGCACCCGCCCGCCCGTGGACGTTGCCATCATCGATGTCGAGATGCCGCGCATGGATGGAATCACGGCGACGGAGGCGATCCGCACGCGCTTCCCGAGCGTGCGTGTCCTCGTGGTCACGACCTTCGGGCGTCCGGGCTACCTCCAGCGGGCGCTGGCGGCGGGAGCCTCCGGTTTCATGGTCAAGGATGCGCCGGTTGAAGATCTCGTGGACGGCGTGCGAACGGTCGCCGCCGGTGGCCGCACGATCGACCAGAGCCTGGCGATCGACGCGCTGTCCGCGGGGGCCTCCCCGCTCACCGCGCGTGAAACCGACGTGCTGCGCGAGGTCGAGGGGGGTGGCACGATCGCCGACATCGCCCACGCGCTGACCCTGAGCCAGGGGACGGTCCGCAATCACGTGTCCTCGGCGATGCTGAAGATGGATGCGCGCACGCGCGCCGAGGCGGCATCCCTGGCGCGGTCGGCCGGCTGGCTGTAGGACGATCACGAGCCGCGAGAGCGGCATCGCGGTGACACGGCGATGCCGCTCCAACTCGGCCACGTGGAGGGCTACGCGCGCATGAACCACGACCTGCGCGCCACGCGCGGCAGGAGCCGCACGCCCAGGTAGGCGCCGAGCGTGTTCATGATGACGTCGTCAATGTCGACGACGCGGTACGTGCAGGGCACCAGTCCGAAGAGACCGGTGTACTGGGTCGCCTCGATCAGGCACGACAGGACGCACCCGAGGGCCACCCACACGAGGACGCGGCGAAGGGGGGTCACGCGAGCGTCACGACCCGAGGGAGGGGGGACGGGCGCCGACGCGCGTCGGGTACGCCACGTGGCCTCGGCGAGGGCACCCAGGGGAACGAAGAGCGCGACGTTGAGGAGGATCGACAGCGCGTAGAGGGCCGCCCTGGCCGCCTCGCCTCCGCGCGCCTGCTCGACCACCGCGGCGAGTGAACCGAAGGGGACGTAGTTGTCCCAGTGGACGATGGCGGCGCACGCGGCGGCGGGGTCCGAGGGCAGGGGCAGGAGGGTGACGATGACCAGTCCGGACAGGTAGAGGAACCAGGCGAGGGGAAGGGCGCGCGGCAGGCGCCACATCGAGGCCGGGGCGCCGACCAGGGGAATCTCCGAGGTTGCGGGAGTGTCGGGGTGTTCGGGGCGAGACAGGAGGGCTCCCGCGTGCTCGGAGCGCCGGTAGATGAGGGGCAGGGATTCGGACACGGTGAGGCGCGAGGGCCGGGAGGAGTCAGGGGCGCCGCTGCGCCGGCGGGAGGACCGAGCGCGCGCTCCTCGGGCGCGGCGGTGGGTCCGGCGCGCGCACCTGCACGGCCCCGAGGCGCATTCCTTCGAGCACCTGCCGACGTATCCTCGGTCCTGACACAAGCCGACCAGCCACCACAGGCCGCATGTCAGCGCGCTGAGCCCCGCGTAAAGCCCCAGGTCCCACGCCCAGTTGATTGCCGTGTACATGTCATCCCCCTCGCTGAGGGGAACAATACCGCCAATTCCGGGTCAAGTCACGCCCGTGCGGGGAGTCCCACAGCCGATGGACACACTGCGAGAGTGTGCCCGAAAATCACGCGGTTGCGGTTGGTCACTTTTCCACATCCGGTGCCGCAGGGGCACGCGGAAAAACTGGGCGGGCTCAGCCTGGACAGGCTGACAGTTGCTGCGCCATCGCGTCTTGCTCGGAGCGGGTCACGCTCAGCCCGTATCTGCTCTTGACCGAGATCTGACGCTTGACGTAGTCGCACCGGAAAGCGGCGTTGGAAGGCAGCCACCGGTCGGCCGCGGAGGCCGACTTGTCCTCGTTGGCGTCCCCGTCAACGGCCAGGAGGTTGTCCGGGTCATTCGCGAACTCCTGGCGTCGCCCCGCCTCCCACTGCCACGCGCCCGAGCGCCAGGCGTCCGCCAGGGCGACCACGTGGTCGATCTGGACCAGGGACGAGGTCTTCTCCCCCCTGCGGAACTCGATCGTCTTGCCGGTGTAGGGTTCGGCCAGCGTGCCGCTGAGAACCACGCATCCTCGGGTGCCTTCCTTGAACGTGGGGCGCGCGAGATCGCGGGCAAGAATGTCGTTGCGCGTGTCGCACCCGTTGTGGTCCGTGTCGGCCCACCGCTGGCCGAACTCGCCGCGATCGTAGTCGGGGGTCTCGCTCTCCACGTCGTGGTCGCGCACCGTCAGAGCGCGCAGCTGGCGGGCCGCCTCGCCGTCGGGGAGCGAGGACAGGGCCTCGCCGCTGCGCTGCGGCGGCCACCCCAGGCGCGAACGCAGGCCCAGCAGATCCCATCCCACACCGGGCGCGAACGCCCACACCAGGGCGGCAACGATGATGACCACACCCATCGCGTCTCCCACGCTCCAGCGACGTCGACGACTCACGCGGCTTCCTCCTCCCTCACGTCGGGCCGCGGCGCGGCGCCTCGTTCCCGGCCTCTCCCATGATGCGCCGGGGCGCCCGCATCTGGCGTCCGCCGACGGGTAGCCTGTGGACAGAGGCTAGGAGCGCGAGCGCGCACGCACGAGCTGACGGAGGAAGTACGCGCACACGATGATGAGCGTCAGCGCACCCATCGACACCAGCTGAGCGCGCCCCTCGTCGCTCATGAGCATGAGGACCCCGATGCCTCCGAGCCCCGAGAGGACGACCCACGGCAACCACGGCCAGCCGGGCATGCGGATCGCCAGGTTCCCGGATCGCTCCAGCGACGGGTGCAGGCGCATGAGCGAAATGATGATGAACGTCCACACGATGAGCAGCACCATGCCGATCGCGTTGATGAGAATCGTGAGGATCGCCCCGGGAAGGAACCAGTTGCCCAGGACCGCGAGCAGCGCGAGGACCACCACCAGCCCGACCGCGCGTGTCGGCGTGCGTCCAGCCTCCATGTCGCCGACCATCTCCGCGCCCAGGCCCTCTTCGTCTCCCCGCAGGACGGCCTGGGCGGAGGGACCCAGGCGGCCGGACTGCGAGGCCTCGGCCCCCAGGAGCCAGCGCCACCCCATGTCGCGCGCGGACAGGGAGTAGGCCATGCGGGAGGAGGCGTAGATGTTCGCGGAGAACGCCGAGATGAGGGCCATGAAGATGATGACGTTCATGATGGTTCCCACGGCCGGCACGCCCGCCATCGACAGGACGGCCGCGAAGGCGTTTGTCTTCATCTCGTCGCTGTCCCAGGGAAGCAGGGCGATCAACAGGACCACCGAGCCGACGTAGAACACGAGGATGCGGGTGATGACCGAACGAATCGCGCTGGTCATCGCCTCCCTGGGGTCCTCGGCCTCGGCCGCCGCGATCGTCACGATCTCGAGGCCACCGAAAGAGGTGATGACCGCGAGCAAGCCGACCGCGATGCCGGGGATGCCGTTGGGAGCAAAACCGCCGTTGCCGACGATGTTGTGCCAGATGCCCGCGTGACCGGGCGACGGGCCGACGACGGCGCTTCGGGCGAGAAGCCACACCCCCACGCACAGGAAGGCGATGATCGCCGCGATCTTCACCATCGACAGCCATGCCTCAATCTCACCGTATTGCCCGGCCGACAGCAGGTTAATGCCGCCGATGACGACGACGATCACCAGGGCAACGACCCACTGGGGCACGGCGGGAAACCAGTCGACGAAGATCGTCGCGGCGCCCGTGACCTCGATGCCGGTCACCATGATGAGCATGACCCAGTACAGCCACCCGATCGTGAATCCCGCCCACCGGCCGATCCCCGCCTCGGCGTAGGAGGAGAAAGAACCGGTCGTCGGCAGCGAGGACGCGAGCTCGGCCAGGGCCAGCATCACGGACACGACGATGGCGGCAGCCAGGAGGTAGGACACGATGACTGCGGGTCCCGCCTGGTGGATCGCCGATCCCGTCCCCAGGAAGAAACCGGCCCCGATCGCGAGGCCAAGGGCCATCATGGACAGATGCCACGTTTTGAAGGGCTTGCGTTCGCCGACCGCAACGGGTGCGACGCCGACCGACGAGGCTGGTGTTGACTCAGGATTCACGCGGCCATTTTATCGTCTGCCCCGACGCAGGGCCTTGAGCTGTGAGTACGTGAGAGTGATCGTCCACTCGCGGGTCTGCGGGAGCCTCCAGCGTCGCCAGTGCGCCATGGCGGTGAACACGAGTCCCACGATGATGGAGGCGCCCATGCCGAGCACCGGCTGGCCGAGGAACCAGAATCCGACGGTCACGACCGAGCACGCGAAGGCCGGGGTGGCGTACAGGTTATTGCCCCCGAAGACGCGGGGGACCAGCCCGGCGGAGATGTCACGCACCATGCCCCCGCCGATGGCGGTCATCATGCCCAGGAGGATCGCGGGCATGACCGCGAAGCCCGCGTCGAGGGTCTTGATCGCGCCGGTCGCGCTCCAGCAGCCGAGCACCATGCCGTCAGCGATGACCAGGAGCACCGACCAGGCGCGCGAATCCATGCGGAAGGCCATCGCAACGAGGGCGCCGACGATCGCAAATCCCAGGTAGTACGGGTCGGTGATGGCCACAGGGGCGCCGGAGCGCGTGGCGAGGAGGAGGTCGCGAATCATGCCACCGGCGAGCGCCGTCATGATCGCGAGGATGCAGAAGCCGACGGCGTCAAAGTTGCGTTCGCGCGCGACCTTGCCCCCGAGGATGCCGTTGAGGAGGACGCCCATCAGGTCGATGGCTCGAAATATCTCGGGCAGAGAGTCGTTCAAGGCGTCTAGCGGGTGCATGGCGGTCCGAAGAGGTCGATGGGTGTCGTTCTTCACCATGGTACAGCGTTGATCCTGGGATGAGACGCCAATCTCTTGCCCGCCCTCAGGGAGTGCGTGCGGGTGCGACAATGGGCCCATGACCGCTCTCTTCGCCGGACTCACGACCCTGGACGTCCTGCATCGACTCGACCACGCTCCCGACCCGACCGTCAAGGTGACGTCCACCGGATTCACGATGGCTGCGGGCGGGCCGGCGACCAACGCGGCGGTCACCTACGCCGCGCTGTGTGCGGCATCCCGCCGCGCCGCCGCCTCTGCCGAGCGCCCCTCCTTCAGCGTCGCGCCCGGCTCGCGCGCCGGCGAACCGAGTGTCGAACGAGGCGCGGAATCGGGCGACGCGCCGCTTCTCCTCACGGCGCTCGGGGAGGGACCCGTGGCTGCCTTTCTCGCCGCCGATCTTGCCTGCGCCGGGGTGCGCGTCGCGGATGCCACCGCACGCGCGCAGCCGTCCTCGGACGGGAACGACGAGGGCACCGCTGCGGCCTCGTCGTCGGCGCGAGTCCCCGCCGTGTCGTCGATCATTGAGCATCCCGAGGGGCGGATGGTGGCCTCCACGAACGCGCGGCTCGACGTGGAGGCCGCACGCATCGCTCCGCTCCTTCCCACACGCGTCGGGGTGGTCCTCGTCGACGGGCACAATCCCTCCCTGGCGCACGAGGCCCTGACCCTCGGCATGGAGCGGGTGGAAGAGGACGCCCCCTTTGCCCTCCTTGAGGCGGAAGTGCCCCACCCGCGCATCCTCGACGGCGGCTCCTGGAAGGACTGGCTCACCTCGCTCCTCGGCCTGGTCGACATTGCCGTCGTATCCGAAGACTTCTGCCCGCCCGTGATGGCGCGCCCGAACGGGGAACAGGTCGCCGATTTCCTGCGCGGGTTCGGCATCACGCGGACGGTGCGCACCCGCGGGGAGCGTTCGGTGCAGTACTGGTGGGACGGGGCGCGCGGGGAGGTTCCGGTCCGACGCGTCGAAGATTCCTCGACGCTGGGCGCGGGCGACGCGTTCCACGGGGCCTTCGCGTGGGCCATCGAGCGCGCCGGTGACGCCGATCCGGAGGCCATCATCCGTTTCGCCTCGGCGGTCGCCGGGGTGTCGGTGTCCTCCTTCGGGACGAGGCGGTGGCGTGCTTTCCCGGAGCTGGAGGAGCTGGTGCGCGGCTGGTAGCGGCGACGGGCCCCGCGTCAGGCCAGTCGGCCCCGCGCGATCACGATGCGGCTCGGGACCCGGCGCGGCGAGACCTACCTGCCGACAGGCACCCAGCGGCTCGCCCACCGGGAGGCAACGTCACGCAGGTCGGGCAAGTTCGCGGAGTCGGAGGCATGCAGCGCCCGTTCCACGACCTCGCCCGCGACGGGCACCCCTTCGGGCGGCGTGTACCCATCAACGACGGAGTCCGGCACGGCGATCATCTCGACGACCGACCCGTCGGGCAGCATGTGGAACGCGTCGCGCGTGCGATCCAGCAGGCCGGTCTCCGAATCAAAGGGGTCGTGCGTGATGAGGACGGGAACGTCGAGGCCACTGAGCACCTCCTCGGCCGAGACCATCGACATGTCGGCCAGCGTGCGCTTCGAGATGGTGAACTGGCGGCGCACGGACTGTGAGTCGTCGGGGACGGTCGTGGTTCCGTGAAGCTCCAGATCCGACAGCTGCACCTCGGAGAACACGACGCTCCAGTCGTAGGACAGGGGCCCCAGGACCGGCGAGACCAGGATGAAGGTCTGGACTGCTGGAGGGCACGCACGCAAGGCGACGGTGGCACCGAACTCGTGGCCCACGCACACCTGGCGCTCAAACCCCTGGTCGGCCAGCCACCCCGAGGCCGAACGGAAGTCCTCGATCAGCGGCTCGAACGCGATGATCTCGTCCCCGGATTCGCCGTGGCCCGAGAAGTCACAGGAGAGAGTGGCGTACCCCGCGCGGCGCAGCGCGCGCCCCAGCATGTCAAACATGCCCGACGCGTGCCGATCCGACAGAAACGTGTGAGAAAAGATCACCGCGGCGTCGCGGCAGTCCACGGGGCGCGTGAAGGTCCCGGACAGGGACACCCCCCGAGGAGTTTGAATCGTTACCCGGCTCACGCATCCAACATAGCGCTCTCGCTGCCTCCTGTGAAGCGAAAGCTCACACTGTGCACACATGTGACAAGCCCGCCCGCTCCGGACACGCCCCGCCGGAACATCGGGCGCGTGCGATCCGGCCACCGCCCCCACTAAGATGAGGACACGTACGGGCCGACGAGTCCGGCCCCGGCGCCGCCACCGCGCGCCCGGCCGCGCCGAGTCCGCCACACGCAGCGAAAGAAGGACATTCAATGGGAACCAAGACCGGGATCCTCGTCGGCATCTGCATCGGATACGTCCTGGGGACCCGCGCCGGGCGCGAGCGCTACGAGCAGATCCGCGTCGGCGTCGCAAAGCTCCGCCGCTTCCCCGTCGTCGCCCGTCCACTTGACGCCGCGGGACAGAAGATGTCCGACATCGTGCGCGCGGGCGGGGAACAGGTCACCGACAAGGTCGCCGACGCCGTCAAGGAGCGCCTCTTCGGCGCCCCGGCCACGCCCGCATCGCCCGTCGTCGACGCGACCGCGAGCGAGGAACCCGCGCAGCTCGGTTCCGACCGCGCGCACCGTTGAGCGCGATGAACCCCCGGGCCTCGTCACCGGGCGAGAAAATGTCCGCCGAGCATGAGCCGACGCGCGCGCAGATCAAGCGCTGGCGTAAGCACCTGGCCGAGGAACGCATGGAGGCGCGCACCTACCGCGACCTTTCCGAGCGCCGTACGGGCGAGGAGCGGGCCGTGCTCCGCCAGCTCGAGGATGCCGAGCGCCGCCACGAGGAGTACTGGCTCGCGCGCCTGGGCGAGCACGCCCTGCCCGCTCCCAAGCCTCCCCTGCGCACGCGGGCAGCCGCCGTCCTGGCCCACCTCTTCGGCACGATCTTCATCCTGGCGATGGCCCAGCGGGCGGAACAGCGTTCCTCCCGCGACGTTGACGATGACGTGCCCGCTCACATGCAGGCCGACGAGCACATCCACGCCGAGGTGATCCGCTCCCTGGCCGCCAAGTCGCGCGAGACCCTGGCAGGCACCTTCCGCGCCGCAGTCTTCGGAGCCAACGACGGGCTCGTGTCCAACCTCGCCCTCGTCCTCGGCGTGGCGGCTTCCGGCATGGAGGCTCGCACCGTGCTTCTCACCGGCGTGTCCGGCCTGCTGGCGGGCGCGCTGTCGATGGCCGCCGGAGAGTGGGTCAGCGTGCGCAGCCAGCGAGAGCTGCTGGACGCCTCGATTCCCGACCCCGACGCCCACCAGGCGGTGCCCGACCTGGATGTCAACGCCAACGAGCTCGCCCTCGTCTTCCGCGCGCGCGGCGAGGCCGAGGCCGAGGCCGAGGCCCATGCCGCGCAGGTCTTCGCCAAGCTGGCCAAGCCCGCCACGGGCGAGTCCGGGGCGATCGCGGTGCGCGCCGCACTGGGGTCAGCCGCGGAGTCCGAGGGCGCGGGCGAGCAGGTTGGCACGCCGATGCGGGCGGCGCTCTCGTCCTTCGCGTTCTTCGCCGTCGGAGCGTTCGCTCCCCTCATCCCCTACCTGATGGGCGCCACGGGTACCGCGGCGATCATAGCCGCCGCCGTGATCGTCGGCCTTGCCCTGCTGTTCACGGGCGGCGTTGTCGGCGTGCTCTCCGGGCAGTCGCCAGCGCCGCGCGCCCTGCGTCAGCTTCTGGTCGGCTACGGCGCGGCGGGGGTCACCTACCTGCTCGGGTTCCTCTTCGGCACGACGCTCGCCTAGCCGCCTGAAGCACCGACCTGGCCGCGCGCGACGCCTGCGCCCATTCGAGGCGCGGGCGTGTCACACTGTGGGCATGATCTCTCTTCTGTCTCGCGCGCGCGGCGCGATGGTCGGCCTGGCGGTCGGCGACGCACTGGGCACCACGAACGAGTTTCAGTCGGCCGATACCCTCTGCCCGATCACGGACATGGTTGGGGGAGGCGTCTTCGGCCTCGAACCCGGCCAGTGGACCGACGACACGTCGATGGCGCTGTGCCTGGCGGATTCGCTGCTGGCACAGGGGCGCTACGACTCTGTCGACGTGATGGAGCGCTACGAGCGGTGGCGCCGCGAGGGCTACCGCTCGTCGACGGGGCGGTGCTTCGACATCGGGAACCAGGTGAGCCACGCGCTCGACGCCTTTGACCGCGAGGGCCGCGTGCCCAGGGGAGCCCCGCGCTCCGCCAGCGCCGGGAATGGCTCGATCATGCGTCTGGCTCCCGTGGTGATCGCAGGCTTCCCCTCGCGCGATTCGCGTGAGATCGTGGCCACCGCTGGCCTGAGCGCGCGGGAGACCCACTACTCGGTTGAGGCCGAGGCCGCCACCGAGGTGTTCGCCGCCCTGCTCGTGGGTGCTCTCCTGGGGTGGGAAGCCGACCGAATCGTCGATGTCGCGTGGGCGTCGACCGGATCCGCCTTCGACGACGTCGCCGCTCGAGTCATCAGCGCAGACCCGGCAACCCGCGCCTCGTGGGAGGCCTCGACCAGCGGGTACGTCATCGACGGGCTGCGCCTGGCGGTCCACGGCCTCCTCGATTTCTCCTCCTTCGACGAGGCCGTCCTGGCTCTGGCGAACCTGGGCGGGGACGCGGACACGAACGCCGCGATCTACGGGCAGCTGGGTGGGGCTTTCTTCGGGGTTGAGGCGATTCGACCATCGTGGCGTGATCTGATCCACGACGGCGATCAGATCGACGCGCTGGCGCGGGACCTGATCGGGCTGGACCTCGGCGAGCCGCGCACACGCTTCGATGAGGACCTTCCCGCCGGGCCATTCTCGTCGCCGACATGAGTGCCGGCCGGCCCCACCCCGGTCCGAGCGACTACACTGGCCGCATCATGCCTGACTCTCGTCCCCGAACGCCGCCTTCTCGCACGCCGGGCGCACGTCGCGCCGCAGACAGCGCCGGGGCACGCCGCAGGCGCCCCGCGAGGACCGCCGCTCGCCCATTCACTCCCTTTTCTCCGGAGCAGCTGGCGCAGCGGGCCGCGGCGATTCCCCTGATTTCCTTCCCGGACCTTCCGGTGAGCGCTCGCCGCGACGAGATCGCGAGCGCCATCCGCGACCACCAGGTGATCATCGTGTCGGGTGAGACCGGGTCGGGTAAGACGACGCAGCTGCCCAAGATCTGCATGCAGCTGGGGCGCGGGGTCGCCGGGATGATCGGGCACACGCAGCCGCGTCGTTTGGCTGCGCGCTCCGTGGCGGACCGCATCGCGCACGAGCTCGGCCAGTCGGTGGGCCGCGACCCGGGGCAGGTCGTGGGCTATCAGGTGCGTTTCACGGACGAGGTGGGTCCCACGACCCTCGTGAAGCTCATGACGGACGGCATCCTCCTGGCGGAGATTCAGTCGGATCCGATGCTGCGCCGATACGACACTCTCATCATCGACGAGGCCCACGAGCGTAGCCTCAATATCGACTTCATCCTGGGGTACGTGGCTCGCCTGCTGCCCGCGCGCCCGGACCTCAAGGTCATCATCACCTCCGCCACGATCGATTCGGATCGTTTCGCCCGACATTTCGGCACGTGGGAGGGGGAGGTCGGCCGGGGCCGCCCGGTCGAACCGGCGCCGGTCATCGAGGTCTCGGGCCGCACCTATCCGGTGGAGGTGCGCTACCGGCCGCTGGGTCCCCAGGCGCCCTCCTCCTTCACGTCCGAGGCCTGCCCGCCCGCGGCGGACGGGGCCCCGCAGGCGGATCCGGGCACTTGCGCCGGGGCCGAGGCAGACCCCCTCCAGCTGGTTCTGGAGGACGCGGACGACGAGCTGGCGACCCTGGGCTACGGCATGGGCGAGGACATCGACGTGGAGACCGCGATCTGTCACGCGGTGGATGAGCTGAGCGCGGAGGGCGACGGCGACATCCTGGTCTTCCTGCCCGGCGAGCGCGACATCCGCGAGACGGAGGCCGCGCTCGCCGACCACCTGAAGGGGCGGGGCCGGCGCGCGGGCGACGATAAGGGCGCCCGCCCAGGGGACATCGAGATCCTGCCGCTGTACGCGCGCCTGACGGCCGCCGAGCAGCACCGCGTGTTCGAGCCTCACCGGCTGCGGCGGGTCGTGCTGGCCACGAACGTTGCGGAAACGTCGCTGACGGTCCCGGGCATCCGCTACGTGATCGACCCGGGGTTGGCACGCATCTCGAGGTATTCGAACAAGACGAAGGTCCAGCGCCTCCCCATCGAGCCGGTCAGCCGGGCGAGCGCGAACCAGCGCGCGGGCCGCTGCGGGCGCGTCGCCGAGGGCGTGGCCATCCGCCTGTATTCGCAGGCGGACTACCTGTCCCGCCCGCGCTTCACCGAGCCGGAGATCCTGCGCACCTCCCTGGCCAGCGTCATCTTGCAGATGGCGTCCCTGGGGCTGGGAGCCGTGGAGGACTTCCCTTTCCTGGACGCGCCCGATCCGCGGTCGGTGCGCGACGGCATCGCCCTGCTCGTGGAGATCGGGGCGCTCTCGGCGCAGGAGCGTGGCAACCCTCGTGGCAGCCGGGCACCCGAGGGGCGGAGGGACGCACTCGCGGACCGCTCCACGTCGCACTACCGGTTGACGCCGGTGGGGAGGGACTTGGCGCGTCTGCCGATCGACCCTCGTCTGGGGCGCATGCTGCTGGAGGCCCAGCGTCTGGGGTGCTCGTCGGAGGTGCTGGTCATCGTCGCGGCCCTGTCGATCCAGGATGTGCGCGAGCGCCCGGTGGATCACCAGGGTGCGGCGGACGCCTCGCACGCGCGCCTGGCGGATCCACACTCGGACTTCATCACCTACCTGAACCTGTGGCGCTACCTGGCGGTGCAGGCGCGCGACCTGTCGGGGTCGGCATTCCGTCGCCTGTGTCGGGCGGAGTTCTTCCACTACCTGCGGTGGCGGGAGTGGCGGGACGTGGCGGGTCAGCTGCGGCAGATGGCCAGGGCCCTGGGGATGAGTGCGGGTCCGGTGGGAGAGCCTTCGGCCGCGGACGTCGTGGAGGCGGCTCGCTTCGGCGGCACCCAGGACGCGGCCGTGCGCGCGGTCCTGGCGTACGGGCAGGGCCCGGCATCCGTGGACGCGGACCAGGTGCACCGCTCCCTCCTGGTGGGTCTGCTGTCCTACCTGGGGTCGTGGGACGAGACGAAACGCGACTACGAGGGCGCGCGCGGCACCCACTTCACGATATGGCCGGGTTCGGGCGTGGCGGGTCACCCTCACTGGGTGATGACAGCGGAGCTCGTGGAAACCTCTCGCCTCTTCGCCCGCACCGTGGCCCGCATCCGCCCGGAGTGGGTGGAGCCGGCGGCGCGCGGGCTTGTCAAGCGCTCGTATTCGGAACCGTTCTGGTCGGTCGCGAAGGGAGCGGCGATGGTCCGCGAGCGGGTGACCCTCTACGGGCTCACGCTCGCGGCGGACCGCGAGGTTCTGCTGGGGCGCCTAGGTGAAACGGTCATCGACGAGGCCGTGGCCGCCTCCCGCTCTCACGCTCCGCGCGCGGGGTCGCTGGAGGCGTTGGCGGCGGGCTTGGTGTCGGCGTCGAAGGATGCCCTCTCGTCGGGGTCGTTTGAGCCGCGTCACTTCGAGGAGCTGGCGGCGGTGCGCGAGGGGCGAACCGCGCGGGAGCTGGCGCGCGAGATGTTCATCCGCAACGCCCTGGTGGATGGCCAGTGGAGGGAGCGTCACGGTTTTCAGCGCCGAAACGAGGCCCTGGTGGAGCAGGCGCGCGAGGTTGAGCGCCGCAGCCGCACCCACGGCCTCGTGGCGGACGAGCAGGCGCGCTTCCGTTTCTTCGACGACCTGATCCCCGAGCACGTCACGAGCGCGGCGGCGTTCAACCGCTGGTGGAAGGACGAGCGCCGGGAGCGCCCGGACCTGTTAATCTACCCGCCCTCCCTGCTGATGCCGCGCGAGGCGACCTCCGACGAGGGCTTCCCGGACCACTGGCAGTGCGGCGAGCTGTCCCTGGCCCTGAGCTACGAGTTCGCGCCGGGCAGCCCGCGCGACGGCGTGTCGATGCGCATCCCGATCGAGGTGCTTGAGCGCGTGAGCGATAAGGGCACGGATTGGCTGGTGCCGGGCATGCGCGAGGAGCTGCTGACCGAGGCGATCCGCGCCCTGCCCAAGGGCGTGCGTCGCCTGCTGGCACCCGCGCCGGACGTGGCAGCGTCGGTGGCGCGGTGGATCGAGGAGGCGGGCGGAGAGCCGGTCGAGGCAGCGCCCGCCTCGGCGGGCACGTCCGCGCGAGGCGCGAAGGATACGGCGAGCGAGGAACCCGATCCCTTGAGCCTGGATGCGGCGATGGGGCGCCTGGCCGCGTGGGGCGCGACGTCGGGCCGCCTCTCGACCCGCAACTCCCCTGCGAAGTCACCCGGGAAGGCCGCGCGCAAGGACTCGGGGGAGCGGGTGCCCGCCCGGCAGGGTGCGCAGACGGCCGCCCCCGCGGCGCCCACGCCCCGCCCCCTCACCGAGGGGCCCGTCCTGGACGCCCTCGCCCACGCGGTGCGCGTCCTGCGCGGCGTGGACCTCGGCGAGGCGGATCTGGCGCACGCGCGCGCCCACCTGCCCGACCACCTGCGCATGACCTTCGTCGTCACCGACGCCTCCGGGAATGAGCTGGGGGCCGGCAAGGACCTTGCCTACCTGCAGCGATCCCTGGCGGGCGCCGCCAACAAGGCGGTGCGCACGGCCGTGCGCGCGGCCCTTGAGCAGGCCGGCGAGAAGCAGGCGCGCCGCAGAAACAAGCGGCGGCGCGGCGAGGCGGATGCCGCGCGCGGTGGGGAAACGTCCCCCACTCCGGGCGGCGCGAAGGACGCGGCTGGGACGCGGGCGCGTCCATCCGGGGATGCCCAGGCCTCGGCCCCAGCGCCGGACCCGGCCTTCCACGCCGACGGCATCACCGAGATGCCGACGCTTCCGCGCTCGATCACGCAGGCCTCGGGCACGATGACCCTGCGGGCCTTCCCCGCCCTGGTGCCGCAGGGAAGCGCGGCCTCGCCGCGTGTCGGCGTGCGCGTCATGGCCAGCGCCGCCGAGGCCGACCGCGAGCACCGCGTAGGCCTCGCTCACCTGCTGCTCTCCCGCATCGCGCTGGAGGCCACCCGCGTGACCACTCGCTGGACGGGCCGCGAGGCCCTCATGCTGGCGGCCTCCCCCTACCCGGACACGTCCGCCCTCGTCGCCGACGCGCAGCTGGCCTCGGCCCGCTCTCTCGTGGACGAGCTGAGCGCGCCCTCCGACGTGCGCGACCCCGAGGCCTTCGAGGCCCTCGTGGCGGCCGCGCGCGAGACGCACGAGGACCGCGTCTACCAGATCCTCTCCCACGTCGTGCGCGCCCTGGAGGCCAGCGCCGAGGCGGACGCCGCCGTGCGCTCCCACCCGCAGGCGTCGCTGGCCAGGACCGTGAGCGACGTGGCGCGCCACGGGCGCTCCCTCCTCTTCGAGGGCTTCGTCTCCGCCACACCGGCCTTCGCCCTACCGCACCTGGCCAGGTACCTGCGCGCCGGCGCGGTGCGCATCGAGCGGGCCGCCTCCTCCCCGGGGGCGCTGGGGCGTGACCTGGAGGACATGGAGCGCATCCTCGGGGCCGAGGAGGACATCGAGAACGCCCGCGCGGAGGCGGAGCGCAGGCCCTACGACGCCGTGACCGCCCGGGCACTCACCCAGGCGAGGTGGATGGCCGAGGAGCTGCGGGTGTCGATGTTCGCCCAGACGCTGGGCACCCCGAACAAGGTCTCCATGAAGCGTCTTCTCGGTGTCCTGGCGGGCGCACGATGAGGCGGCAGGAGGCGCGCGACCTCGCGCGCTCCCTCATGGACGCGTCGGGCCTGTTCGACTGGCGGTTCCGCTTCGATCACGCCAGGCGACGGGCCGGGGTGTGCACGCACGCAACGCGCACGATCAGCCTGTCGGGTCCGCTCACCGACCTCTACGATGCGGACACGGTTCGGGCGGTCATTCTCCACGAGATTGCCCACGCCCTCGTCGGTCCCGCCCACGGACACGACGCCGCGTGGCGGCGCGCGGCACGTTCCCTCGGAGCTCCCGACTCGGCGCGCCTGCCCTCCTCCCTGCCCATCCCCGACGCCCCCTGGGTGGGAACCTGCCCGCGCTGCGGCGCGACGCGGCGCCTGTACCGCGCCCCCCGGCGGGTGTCCTCCTGCGGGGTCTGCTCGCGCAGCTTTGACGTCTCTCGGATACTCACCTGGCGCAGGCACGGGGTTGCCGCCTCGCCCGGCGGCGCCTACGAGCACGAGCTCGCGTCGCTTCGCGCGCGGCGGTGAGGGGCAGGCCGAGCAGCCGCGGACTCCGGCGCGCGGCGAGCACGGACCCACTCGCGGGCGATACCCTTAAGGACATCACCCCCTCGAGAGAAGGAAGACATGGGAACCACCGCCAGCCCCGACGCCAGCACCGCCGCCGACCGCGAAGTCCTCACCTGGCAGGGCTTTGGCGACGCTTCTCGGGAACTCACCCAGCAGATCGTTGACTCCGGGTGGGTCCCGGACCTGATCGTCGCCATTGCGCGCGGTGGTCTCATCCCCGCCGGAGCCATCGCCTACGCGTTGGATGTCAAGGCGATCGGCACCATGAACGTGGAGTTCTACTCCGGCATCGGCGAGACCCTGTCGGAACCCGTCCTCCTGCCCCCGCTCATGGACGTCTCGGCGATGGACGGCAAGAAGGTTCTGGTCGTTGACGATGTCGCCGACTCGGGCAAGACGCTGAAGATGGTCATGGACCTCATCGACGAGCACGGCCTCTCCCTCGACGGCTCTTCCGCCGTGCGCGTGGAGGCGCGCAGCGCGGTCATCTACAAGAAGCCCGTGTCCATCATCGATCCCGACTACGTGTGGGCACACACCTCCAGCTGGATCAACTTCCCCTGGTCGACGCTACCCGTCATCCGGCCATGAACGGGCGGGCGGTCGACCCGGGCGGGCGGGAGTGGGAGGCCGGGAGCGCCCCGGCCTCCCAGATCGCCGCGCGCATCGCCGAGGAGCTGGCCCACCGCCTGGACTCGGGTGAACAGGTGCGCGTCCTGGGGCTGACGGGCCCGCCCGGCACAGGCAAGACGACGATCGCCGCGGAGCTTAGGCGCATCCTGCCCCGAGCCAACATACCCGTCGCTGGCCTGGCCCCCATGGATGGCTTCCACATGTCGAACGCCCTGCTGGCCGCACGAGGCTTGGCGGACCACAAGGGCGCGCCCGACACCTTCGACGTCGGCGGCTACGTCGCCCTCCTGGGGCGCGTGCGCCGCGCCGACTCGCTCGTGCTCGCCCCCGACTATCGCCGCGACCTACACGAGCCCGTCGCCGCCTCGCTGCCCATCGAGCGCGAGGGCCTCGTCATCACGGAGGGCAACTACCTGGGCTTGGAGCTGCCGGGGTGGGCGGACGTGCGCGGGCTCATCGACCTCCTCGTCTACATCGACACGCCCATCGAGACACTCGCCGCCCGCCTGATCGAGCGCCACGTCAGCTGCGGCCGGGAACGCTCCGATGCCGCGCACTGGGTGCGCACGGTGGACGCGGCGAACATGTCGCTCGTGGCCCGCACGAAGGAACGCGCGGACCTGGTCCTCGCCCCCGCGTGACGTGCCCCGCCCGCGCCGCCTTCCCATTGGCCCTCGCGCCGCGCGCTCGCGCGCCCCGTTGGGTAAGGTACACCTATGTTCCTCTTGATCGGCCTTCTCGGTGGCCTCATCACGGGCATCTCCCCGTGCATCCTGCCCGTCCTGCCCGCGCTCTTCCTCGGGGCCGCGGGCGGCGGGGATTCGACGCGTTCCGAGGCCAAGGCCGGTAGCCGATCCTCGGGCACCGGGGGCGTGGATCCCGCGCTCTTCCGAGTCGCTCCGGGCGTGAGCCTGGGTGGCCCGGGCGGAAAGAGCGTTCGGCGACTCGGCTCCTCGACCGCCGAGCGCGCCCCCCGCCGTCCCCTGCTGATCGTCGCGGGCCTCGTCACCTCCTTCATGCTCATCACGGTGGCCGGCTCGGCGCTGCTCTCCCTGCTTCACCTTCCCCAGACCCTGATCCGTTGGACCGGCATCGTCCTCCTCGCGGCGGTCGGCATCGGCATGATCATTCCCCAGGTGATGGAGGTGTTGGAACGGCCCTTCGCGCGCGTCGCACCACGGGTGGCCTCCGACACGGCCGGATTTGGCCTCGGCATGGTGCTCGGGGCGGCGTTCGTGCCCTGCGCGGGCCCCGTCCTCACCTCGATCATCGTGGCCTCGAACACCGGCCAGATCACATGGCGCATCGTCGGCCTGGCCATCTCCTTCGCGATCGGCGTGTCCGCTCCCCTGCTGATTGTCGCGCTCGCCGGCTCCGGCGTCGCCGCCCGCTTCCTGTCGGCTCGCCAGCGCCCCCTGCGCATCGCCGCCGGCATCGCCATGATCGCGCTCGCCCTGGGGATCGCAACCGACGCCCCCGCCGCCTTGCAGCGGATGATTCCGGACTACACGGCGGCCCTGCAGGGCGAGGACGGGCAAGCGTGCGAGGACGGCTCCTGCGAGCCCGAGACGCAGGTGGAGGCGCGCACGGACTTCGCCCAGTGTGCTCGCGGATCCGGCAAGGATTGCGGGCATCTGCCGGCCATCGGCGCCTCGGAATGGCTCAACGCCCTGGGAGAGCCTCACGGCACCGTGACCCTCGTCGACTTTTGGTCGAGTTCGTGCGTGAACTGCGCGCGTGAGATTCCCGAGATCGAGCGCATCTACGAGAAGTACAAGGATGCTGGCCTCGTCGTGATCGGCGTGCACTCTCCGCAACAGGCCCACGAGCGTGACGCGTCCGTGGTGAGCGGCGCCGCGTCCCGCCTGGGCATCACCTACCCGGTGGCGCTGGACCCGGACCTGGAGGCCTTCCAGGCATACGGTGCAACCGCGTGGCCGACGCACTACCTGGCCGGGCCCGACGGGCAGCTGCGCTCGGTGGGCAGGGGCACCTCGGGCCTTGAGGAGCAGGTGCGGGCACTGCTGACCGAGGCCGGGGCGACTCTTCCGGACTAGGAGCGGAGCCCGCCCTGGGACACGATGGAGAGCAGACGGGGCGTGACGCGCTCGATGACCTCGAGGGTGTCGAGAAACTCCTGGTGGCCTCCGTACCACGGGTCGGGCACGTCGCCGCCGCCCTCTGGGTCACAATCGCGGTACATGCAGATGAGTGGTCCCCGCGTCGGCTCCTGACCTTTGTCGGCGGGGGTAAGGCTCCCGCGGTACGGAGTTCCGGCGCGGTCGGCCAGGCGCTGCAGCGCGCGAAGGTGTCGGCCCGTCATCGCCAGGACGAGGTCCCACTGGCCGAGCTCGGAGGCGCTGACCTGGCGCGCGCGGTGGTCGGGCACGTCGTATCCGGCGTCGCGCAGGACGCGTGCGGCGCGAGGATCGATGGGGTTGCCGCGTTCCTCGTCGGAGACTCCCGCACTGTCGACGAGGATGGGGATCCCGGCTCTCGCTGCGCTCTGTTCGGCGATGGCGTGGGCCATGGTGGAGCGGCAGATGTTGCCGGTGCACACCATGAGGATCCGGGTGGGGCGGGCGTCGGTGTTCATAGCATCCTCAGGTAGGCGGCAACCGCGTCGGCGCTGTGGGAGGCGGCGCGCGCACCGTCCATGTGGAACGCCTGGTCGGCGCCGGGTTCGCACAGATCGGAGACGGCTCGCAGGGAGATCCAGTCGACGCCTGCCGACCAGCACACTTGGGCCATCGCGCAGGTCTCCATGTCGGTGCCGATGGCGTCGGGAAAGCGACGGCGCATGGGTTCGGCGTGCTCCTGCGTGCAGAAGGAGTCGGAGGAGAGGATCCGGCCGACTCTCACCCGGTGGGGGATCGCCTCGGTGAGGTCGTCCAGTCGCGCGGCCGCGGCCTCGGACGAGGCGTAGTCGACGGGCATCTGAGGGATCTGCCCCGGCGCGTATCCGAAGGCGGTTGCGTCGGCCTGCCCGTAGATGGCGGTCGTTCCGGCGGCGATGTCCCCGACGTTGATGTCGCGCGCGAGGCCGCCGGTCGTCCCCGCTGCGATGACCACGGGAGCTTCGACGAGGGCGAGGGCGCGGGCGGTCGCGCAGGCCGCGTTCGCCAGCCCGATGCCCGAGGTGACGACCAGGACGGCCTTTCCTTCCAGTTCTCCGAGGGCAAATCGCTGGGTCATGCGCGAGCCGCCCAGCACCGCCTCGGGTGTCTCCTCCTCGCCGAGGGGGGCAAGCTCGTGCAGGAAGGGTGCGGCCTCCATGTCCATGGCGGCCTGGATGACGGCGTCGACGCGGACGCGTTCGGGCATGCGCAGATTCATGCCCCCATGTTAGGCGACCGCGCTGCCCCGGGCGCGGTCGCCCCGCACACAGCGAGGCCCCCGGAGGATTGATCCGGGGGCCTCGCGTTTCTATCGGCGTCTCAGGCCTTGCCGACGCGCTGGCGCTTGCGCGCCCACGCGCACCCGCCCGCAAGGGCGATCAGGCCGATGCCTGCCGCGACGTGGGGGTAGACGCCGTATCCGCCTGCGACGGGCAGCGTGCCCACCTGGGTATCGACGATACGGATGCCGGGGGCCCCCGCCTCACCGCTCGCGCCGGGCTGCGCCGGCAGGACGCGCACGGAGGAAAAGCCCTCGTCGGGACCGAACTCCGCCGTGAGGACGGTGGTCGCGTCCGCGTCGTTTCCGACGCTGATGCGGAACGGGACGGGCCTGGGGAGAAGCGCGTGTCCGGCTGGCGCGCGTGTCTCAACGAGCCAGTAGTCGGTGTCAGGGGCCAGGGGGGCGCTCAGGAAGGTGGGGCCACCGTCGACGACGCTGACGGGCGTTCCCTTGAGTTCAGCGTTGTCGTAGATCGCGAAGGCGGCGCCCTTAAGCGGGTAGGTTCCATCGTCGTTGGGCGTGCCAACGGGTTGGGTCCCGGCCTTCTCGATGCGGATGTAGCGAGGACGCACGGGAGCGCACGCCTCGTTGTTGGCGCTTCCGTCGTAATCGTAGGGGCCACTCACCGAGTTATAGAGGCCGCGTCTGGGCGTCAGGTGCCCATTGTCGGAGGCGCACTCCAGTGCGGGCTCACTGTAACCCGGGGTCCTTTTGTTGCGTGCCACATTCATACGGATGTACCAGGTGGCCTGGGCGCCCGGCTCTAGGTCCGTGCCCTCGGTGAGGGTGTAGGGGCCGTAGCGCGTTGGGGTGGCGCTGTCGAGTCCTTCCAGGGTCGTGGCGATCCTGACGGAGCGTTCCTTCAGTCCCGGAGCGAAGGAGGGGGAGTCGGCCAGTCGTCCGGTGGTTCCTTTCAGGGTCCCGTCGTTGGTGGCGGTGATGCGATAGGTGACGGTGATGTTGGGAGCGAAAGCATCCTTGACGCTTTCGATGCTCTTCTCGATGCGGATCTTGGGGGCCTGCTTCTGGTTGGTGAAGGTGCAGGTCACCGGCAGAGCCTTGGCCGAGGAGGCGGGGGGCACGGCGGAGAAGTCGATGCCGCCGGTGGCCGGGTCGCGCGTGACGTTCACTCGGTCGCCAACTCCGTTGACGCAGGTGACCTCCGAGAGCTTCCACTGCGCGGCGTTGGGATCATCGCTGACTGGCCAGGGGCCGTAGTAGCCGGGCTGGCCGGGTGCGATCGGGTTCTTGCCGGGGATCGTGGGGCCGGTCTCAGCGACGATGAACTGGGACTTTCCGGGGATGAATGACTGGTATCCGCTCAGAACCGTGCCGCCGTTACCGTAGGCGGTGGGCTTGAGGGAGAAGTCGGAGAATGATCCGGGGCTAATGTAGGTGTCGGCCTGGGCCTCGTTGGGCAGGGGCGCTCCCTCGGGAGCCTTCCAGTCGCCAGCGGGCAGGGTCGTGAAGTTGAAGGAGGGGATCTCCTCGCCGGGGGCTCCGGAGTCCTCGGTGACGTTCTTCGCGATGCGCAGGAATCGCTCCTGACGGAACTCTCCGTAGAGGCAGCCAAACGAGGTCTGATTCTCCTTCGTGGTGAAGGTGTTGACGGGAGCCGAGTCCGCCGGGGGCTGGGCGGGGCAATTGCCGTCGGCGCTGGGCACGAAGCCCCACAGGAAGAGGCGGTAGGGGATGCCGTCAACGACGAGGGTGCGGTCCGAGGTGGTCTTATTCACGGTGAGCACGTCGTCAGATTCGGGCGTGTGCCCGGGGACATCGACATAGTTGGGGTAGTAGTTCGGCTGGTCGGTGTAGATGTCGTAGTTGCCGTAGCCCGGGCCCACGTGCTGGAAGCAGAACCAGGTGTTCTCCCCGTATCCGCGGATGAGGGCGTAGTAGGGTGCCTCCGCGGGGCACGAGCGGGCGGAGTACGCCTGCGAGTAGTACCTGTAGGCTCCACCCTGATGCGCCACGGCGGTCGTGTCGTTATCGTTGGTGGTCTCGTGCTGGTCGAAGGGGAAGGACTCTTCGAGGTCTCCGATGCGAATGTCGAAGGAGGCGTGCACGTAGTGAATCGCCGACCAGATCGGGAAGTTGTTGTGTCGGACGGTGCCGATCAGGAAGGTGCTGTTGAGCGCGGACTTGCCGGGGTTGTTGGGCTTGTAGCCCAGGGCGCTCGTGGTCGAGGCAGAGATGACGTTGTCCCTGTACTCCCCCTGGTAGCCGTAGGGATTGATGTGGTAGTCCCACGCGACGCCTCGGGTGATGTAGGACCAGTAGTCGCCACGCTTGGCGACGTCGGCCTTCAGCCAGCGCTGGGCCACGCCCGGCTGGTGAGCCTGCGAGTACTGGTTGCGGTCCCTGGAGTCGTAGACGCTCATGCCGCGCACGACGCCGAAGAATGCGTGGTCGGCGACGGCGGTCGTGCGGTCGGTCGGAGAGTCGTTGAGAATGGCGGGACCGATGCGTCCCTCGGTGCGATCGAAGACGACCTCGTCTGATCCGGCGCTTTCGAGGGTCGGGCCGGCCTGGGCCGGGGGGGCCAGCAGGCCGGGTAGCGCGGCGAGTGCGGCAAGCGCGGCGATAATCAGGACCCGCACGCCGTATCGACGAGGCGTAATCGCGGCCCTCGCATGTCCCACGCGGCGGGCGTTGGGGCGATACTGCATCAGTTCTCCAAGTGTCCTCTACGGTTCTAAGGTAATTATATTTGTTCAGACAACAAGCGCGCTAGTGAGCTTACTTGCCAATTGACACTTCGGGCTCTTCGGGCGCTTCCGCGCCATCGGCAACCTCCAGCGCTTCCGGCGTCTGCGTCGCTTCCAGCGTTTCCTGGGACCGCTTGCGGGAGCGCAGCCAGATCCATCCGGCGACGCACAGGATCACCACGACGGAGGCGAGGACGGCGATCATCCAGGGCTGCAGGACGCGGGGGTGAACCTGCGCGGCCTCCGCCTGTGCGCTCGCGTCGTCCATGGGGACCCTCTCGCCCGTCACGAGGAGGCGGTGTGTGTTCACCCCGTAGGGCGTGCACGTGATGAGGGTGGCCAGGTCCTTACCCTCCACCTTGTTCAGGGATTCGGTCTCGTTGGGCAGCACCACGCGAATGTCCGTGACCTGGTACTTCAGGTGGCGTCCGGCGGTCTCGATGTAGAAGTACTCGCCCGTCTGCACGCTCGTGAGCTCGTCGAAGATGGTGGCCGTCCCCAGGCCCGTGTGACCGGTGAGGACGGTGTGGGTTGACTCCCCGCCCACGGGCAGCGCCGTGCCGAAGAGATGGCCGACCCCCTTGTCGAGGGTCGCCGTGTCGGTGCCGTGATAGATCGGAAGATTGACGTTGATGGACGGGATCTTGACGGTCGCCATGACGTCGTTCAGGTCGAGCTGGGAGAGATATTCCTGGTACTGGGCGGTGTCGGGGCGCTGCGCATCCAGCCAGGGGTCCAGGATGGGCGCCTCCGCCGCCTCACGGTTGTATTCGTCGGCGCGCCGAAGGTTGTCGGCGACAGCGTCCGGGCCAAGCTCCTCGGCGACCGCGCTGAACTGCTCGGCGATCTGGGCCTGGCGGTGGTTGTTGTACTGGGTGGCCAGGACGGGGTAGAGCAGGACGAGGATGCCGGCAAGCAGGAGAACGGGGGGCGCGATGGCGAGAAGACGCGCCTTGAGCGGGGTCTTCGACTGATCGGGCGCTTGCTTACTCACGCGTTCTCCATTCGTGCTGGCACCCCAGCAGTGTCATTGGGTCCTCACCTCGAAGGAGGCGGATGGTCGTCGCATGCACGGGGGTGCGGCCTGCGGACCGCACCCCCGTGTGCTCTCGCGGATCAGGCGTCGGCCTGCTCCTTGCGGCGCTTGTTGGCGAGCACGATCGCGCCGGATCCGGCCACGAGGAGGGCACCCGTGCCGATGAGCACGCCGACACCGGCGGCACCGGTCAGCGGCAGGTTGAATCCGCCGTTCTTCGGCACGTCCTTGACGGTGGTCTCGAGGGTGTACTTGTTGGCCTCGGTGGAGTTGGACGCCAGGATCTGGAAGGCGATCGGGCGGGACTGCAGCTCGAAGCCGTCGGGCGCCTTGGTCTCGACCAGGCAGTAGTAGCCGGGGTCGGCCACCTCCTCGTTGTCCTCCCAGTCGTTGTTGCGCAGGCCGTCGATCGTGACCTTGCCCTGGTCGTCGGTCACGAAGGTGTCCTTGCCGTCCACGGTCAGCTTGGTGTCGAGGGAGGCATCCACCGACTCGAAGTTGTTGGCGGGCTTGGTGGCAGGCTTGCACTTGTAGACCTGGAACTCGGCGCCCTGGAGCTTCTTGGTGTCGTCAACGGAGGAGGTCTTGGTGATCGTCACCTTGCCGAACTTGGAGACGACCTTGGCGTTCGGGTAGTCCGGCGGGGGAACCTCGCCGCTGCCGGGCTTCCAGTTGTTGGCGGGAGCGCCGGGCAGGAGGATGGCCTTGTTCTCGACCAGACCCTCGTCGCCGATCTTCTCCTTGAGGGTGCCCTCCAGCGACATGACGATCTTGGTGTCGTTGCTCTTGCGCTGGGCGATCATCTTCTTGCGGCCGGCCTCGGTGAACTCGGCGGTCCAGAACTTGGTCTTGCCGTCCTTGCCCACGGCGGGGATCAGGGTGTAGTCGTCGCCCTTGACCAGGTCGACCTCGCCGTCCTTGGCTTCGACCATGCGCAGCGTGATCTGATTCTCGGGCAGGTCCACGCGCTTGTCGTACTGGTCGACGACGTTGTAGTAGTCCACGACCGGGGCGTCGGGCACGTCGGCGGTGATCGTGTAGGAGATCGGGGAGCCGACGGCGGGCGTCTGGGCGTCGTCAACCTCCTTCTCGACGTTGACCTTGGCGTTCTTCGGGTAGGCGTGAACGTCGTAGACCCACTTGTTCAGCTCGGTGGGGTGCGTCATCGGCACCGTGATGATGAAGGGGCGCGAGCCGGTGTATCCGGCGGGGGTCTGGGTCTCGGTGACGATGTAGGCGCCGAGCGCGAGGCCGTTGAAGGTGGCGAGGCCGTCAGCACCCGTGGTCTGGGAGACGGCGGCTCCGACGCCGTCGGCGCGGGCTGCCTCGATGGCGGCGGCGTTCGCCGAGATCTTCTCGTCGCCCTTGCCCTTACGGTAGTTGGCGAGCTTCTCCCAGCCCTCCTGCTTGGTCAGGTCGACGGAGGTGAGCTTCTCGACGGTGAAGGTCGCGCCGGCCAGCGGCGCACCGGTAGCGCTCGGGTCAACGAGGCCGTTGCCTTCCTTGGTGCCGTTGTCGTCCTGCTTGACCAGCTTGTGGATGGTGATCGAGCCGGTCTTGGCGGCGTCGAGGTCGACCAGGGAGGGCGCACGCTCGGTCGTGGCGGCCAGGCCGAAGGTGGGGGTCGCCTGCGACGCGGCGGCGGGCAGGGCCAGCGCGCCGGCGGCGACGGCAAAGGCCGCGAGCAGGCTCAGGCTGCGGCGGGTCTTCGTGGTGCTCATTGGTTTCCTTATTCTCCTGTGTGTGATGTGTGAGACGTAAGTCTTCAACGGGAGGCTGACGCCCCCGAGCGCGAGCGGAAGCGTCGTCCCGCGAGCACGTCGGCATCGCCGGCTCTTGACAGCTCGCCGGTCACGCCATCGCCGCGGGTCGGCACGGCCGCGACGAGGGTTCATCCACAACGATCGGGCGTTCGCCGACGAGACGCGATCATTCAAGCGACTCGCGACCTCGGCGCCACCCGAACGCCATCGAGAAAGTCCCCTCGATTGGCTCGTATGTTGCGATTGCGGAGCCCGCTGGGAAGCCCGGGCAATCACTCGATACCTTTGACATACCAAACCATACAGCACAGTTACCGGAAAACGCAACTTCGTACTGCCCGTTTCACAAGTCCCACTCTTATGCCCGCCACAACCCTCCGCGCTCTTGCGAATTATCACGGTATTATTGTTGATTACCAGTCAAACCAGCAGATCCCATGAGATCGGGAAAAGCCACCTAGATAGCTGACAGTTAATAAGGATAGAACAGGAGTAACTGACAGACAAGCGCACTTGACATCCCGTTGCGATTCCTCGGATATGCCCCCCTTGGCGTGCGCGGCCCGAGAGCTCCCTCGGTCGAGGTCGCGGCCGAGGCTGCTGCACAATAGAGGCCATGGACCTACGCCCCGTCGCTCTCGGCACGCCCGTCACCACCTACGCCCCCTCGCGCCCGACCCCGGCCGCGATCGTGTCCGGTCAGATCGCCGCCCACGATGCGCCTCACCCCCTGTCGGTCTTCGACATGTTCCGCATTGGGATCGGCCCCTCCTCCTCCCACACGGTCGGCCCGATGCGCGCGGGACTCGCCTTCACGACGGAGCTGACGACGCTGCCGCCTCCCTCCCACATCACGATCGACCTTTTCGGCTCCCTCGGAGCCACGGGACGCGGTCACTCCACGGACCGCGCCGTGCTCCTCGGCCTGGCGGGCTACGATCCTGAAACCGTCGATATCGCCACCGTCGAGGCCATCCTGCCGACCCTGGCCAGCACCGGGACGCTCACGCTGCCCAGCGGAACCCAGGTCCCTCTCGACGTCGCACGCGACGTCCGCTTCGTGGCGCGCACGGTGCTGCCCTATCACGTCAACGCCCTGACCATCACCGCCACCGGGGCGGACGCGGGCGTCATCCTGCGCCGCACCTACTACTCGGTGGGAGGAGGCTTCGTGATGTCCCAAACGAACGACGACACCGACCATCCCGAGGTCTCGTCGCTGGCCTCCGGCCAGGCAGGCGTCGGCATTGACGTCCCCGCCCCGTATCCCTTCGCCTCGGGTAGCCAGCTGCTGGCCCAGTGCGATGCGGCGGGCAAGAGCATCGCGGAGCTGGTGCGCGCCAACGAGGAGGCGGTGCGCCCCCGCGAGACCCTGGATGCCTACCTCGACCGCATCGCCGACACGATGTTCGACTGCGTGGACGCGGGAACGTCGGCGACGGGGATCCTGCCGGGAGGGCTCGACGTTCCCCGCCGCGCGCGAGCACTCGCCGGCAAGCTCGCGCAGCGCCTTGTTGGCCCCTCGGCCTCCTCCCGCTCCGGCGGCGAGGAAGGCGCGCCGGGCGGCGCGCACGCGTGGGTATCGACCGCCGTCGATCCGATGCGCGCGATGGACTGGGTCAACCTATTCGCCCTCGCCGTGAACGAGGAGAACGCCGCGGGGCACAGGGTCGTGACCGCGCCAACAAACGGCGCGGCGGGCGTGATTCCGGCCGTGCTGGGCTATCTCGTCACCCACTGCCCCGAGACCGGATCGACCCCGGGCGTCGCGGCGGGTCCGGATACGCGCGACGGATCGGTCGCCCCGCTCCGCCACATTCGGCTGACCGAGAGCCACGCGTGTTTCTCACGCGAGGCCTCCGAGCTCGCGGGCGGGGCTTCATCTCGGGAGCGCCGCCGCAGCCTCGTGCATGACTTCCTGCTCGCGGCCACCGCGATCGGCGCGCTCATCAAGACGAACGCCTCCATCGCGGGGGCCGAGGTCGGCTGCCAGGGCGAGGTCGGCTCCGCGTCGGCGATGGCGGCGGCGGGCCTGGCTCAGGCACTGGGCGGGAGCCCTCAGCAGGTCGAGAACGCCGCGGAAATCGCGATGGAGCACTCCCTGGGGCTCACCTGCGATCCCGTGGCCGGACTCGTCCAGGTACCGTGCATCGAGCGCAACGCCATCGCAGCGGTCAAGGCGATCAACGCCGCGCGCATGGCCCTGTGGGGGGACGGTCGTCACACCGTGAGCCTGGACGTCGTCATCGAAACGATGCGCCAGACGGGCAACGACATGCTTTCCAAGTACAAGGAAACCTCCGAGGGAGGGCTGGCGGTCAACGTCGTCGAGTGCTGAGCCCGAACGAGCGACGCTCGCGGCGCGGGCCGCGGTTCCGACGGACGGCGACATGCCCTGGTCGGGCTTTGAGCCGACGCGCCGAGCGACGCTCGCGGCGCGGGCCGCGGTTCCGGCGGGCCACCGACCGCGGACACCACCACGCGGCCCCCTATGCGGGGATGCACACTCGCCACGCGGCCTCGGACTCAGAGGGGACTCCCACCTCCGCCCCGCCTGAAACCCAGACCGCCCTTCGCTCCCCCTCATGCAACCCAGACCACCCCCGCCTCGCCACAAGTGCCCAATACGGCCGATTGTTTGGAGGCAGGGGTGGTCTCGGTTTCCCCGGGTCCCACAGGGCCACAAGCAGGGGTGGTCTCGGTTTCCCCGGGTCCCACACGGCCACAAGCAGGGGTGGTCTCGGTTTCATGGCCGCCGGTTCAACCGATAGCTGGGTTTCCCCTCGATTGCGGCCCGACGCGGCGACCTCTAACCGCTACTCCGTAGCCAATGCCTCGGAGGGGCTGACGCGAGCGGCGCGGCGTCCCGGCAACCAGGAGGCCACGAGGGCGCAGACGACCGCGATCACGAAGACGATGGCCAGCTGGCCCCACGGAATGCTCAGCACCGGGGTCGCGTCCTCAAGAGGAAGGGCCAGGACACCGATCCACCCGAAGCAGGCACCCAGGACAAGGCCGATGAGCGCGCCCGTGAGCGACAGGATGAGCGCCTCGACGGCCATGAGCCCCTTCATCTGGCGCTTCGTCAGGCCGAGTGCCCGCAGGAGCCCGTTCTCGCGGGTGCGTTCGGCCACCGACAGCGATAGCGTGTTGGCCACGCCCACAAGAGACACCAGGACGGACACACCCAGGAGACCAACCAGGACGAGCATCAGCCGGTCGATCATCGTCATGTATATCTTGCGTTCGAGGGCACTTCCGGACACGTCAAGGGAAGCGTCCTTGAGCAAAGCCGACTGGACGGTCTCTGGATCGGCCCCGTCAACCATCTTGATAATGACGGCTTGACGCTCGGGCTCGGAGATGCGGCGCAGAGTCGCCTCGGAGACGGCAGCCTGGCCAAAGGAAAGGGAGTTTGAGTAGACGGCCGTCAGCTCAACGCAGGAGTCGACGCACAGCTTCAGCTTCTGACCTTCCACGGACTTCTCGCCGACGCGAACCTGATCGTCGCCGAGCTGCGTCACGGGAGAATGAACCACCGACGTGTAATCCGGCTCGCCGGACACCGAGACCGATGCTGCAACCTCAGCATCCAGGTCGCTGTTCCCAAGCGGTTTGTAGGCGGGCGCTCCCGATGTCTTGGTCAGCTCGCCAGGGGCACCGTACTGGTCGACCGTGGCCGCCACCCCCTCCGTCGAGACGATGCCTGACTTCTGCTCGTCGGTCAGGACACCGGTCCTGCTCACCGCAATGAGGTCGAAGGGCCTTGCGGAGTTGACCGCGTCAACCAAGGTGGTGCGCATGGAGGCAGCACCCACCATGATGGTGACCACCAGGGTGACGCCGATGATGATCGCGGTGCCCGTGGCGGAGGTGCGTCCGGGGTTGCGGGTCGTGTTCTCGCGAGCCATGGCCGACAGCATCCCGGGGAACAAGAGACCAAATCCACGGGTGATCGACGGCAGGAGCACTGAGACCACAAGAATAAGGCCGATGAGGGCAAGGATCGATCCGCCGAAGGCGCCCAGGAACTTTGCCGAGTTGTCCTTCGCGCTCAGGGCGAGGGCCACGAGCGCGCAGGATCCCACGGTCATGAGCAGGCCGATGATGAAGCGCACCGTGTGCTTCTTGCGGGCGGCGGCTCCCACCTCGTTGACGGGGGCGAGCGCGGCGATGGGGGCAACTCGCGAGGCGGCGCGTGCGGGGAAGACCCCGACGAGGGTCGTAAAGAGGGTTGCTCCCAGCCACGTGCCGATGAGCTGCACGGGCGACACCGCCCCGATTGCGGCGGGGAAGCTATCGGCCAGGCCAGTACCCCACGCCGCGAGCGTACCGATCAGCGCACCGGCTGCGACGCCAATCGCGGATGAGATCGCTCCGATCGCGAACGCCTCTCGGACGACCAGCGAGCGCACCTGCCCTCTCGTTGCCCCGAGGGTGCGCAGCAGCGCCAACTCTCTGGTGCGTTGAGCGAGCACGACGCGGAAGGTCGAGGAGACGACGATAGAGGCAACGAGCGCTGCAATCGCCGGGAAGACCAGCATGATTGCCATCGTGGCTGCGCTTCCAATTTGCGCTTGATCCAGGTCTTCCTTGATCTTGTCCTTGACGGTGCTCACCGTTATGTCGGGGATCCCTGCGAGCGCCGAGTTTGCGGATGCCACCCAGGTCTCCTGGGTGGCCACGGGAGGGTTTGCGTTCTGGTCCGCATCGGGAGAGGAGGTGGCCACGAGTATCGCTCCCGTGGTGGACGTGCCATAAACGGCGGCAAAACCCTTATCGGTTAGGTAGGAGGAGGGCAGCCCGATACCGGAGGTACGCGAGGGGGTGAGCCCGACGATGCTCACGGAGCGGTACTCTCTCGAGGAGTATCCGGGGCGGATGCCCAGCGTATCGCCAACCGACAGCTTCAAGGTCGAGGCAGTTGATTCGGGGATGACAATCTCGGTCTCCGATTCGGGGAGCTTTCCTCGTGTCAATCGGGGCTGTTCGAAAGGATCAGACGGGAGGATCGAGACGTAGAGCTTGCCGCGGCTGTAATCGCTCTGGGCTTCGCCAGGCCACTGCCCCATTTCCTTGATGCCGGATACGCCGGGCAGCGCCTTCAGAGCTTCGGTGGCGCGCGACATAGACTCTTCTGTCCCGCCCTTGCCCCGCTCGACGACGATGGTCCCTCCCCGATACCGAGAGTAGACGCCCGCGCTGAGGCTGGCTGCCAGGGTGGTCATGACGATCAGGGTGATCGCGATGAAGGCGGTGGAGATGGCCACAGCCAGGCCCGTGGAGACGTAGCGACGGCCGTGGGTGCGCAGGTTGGCGCTCAGGAGTGTGCTTGTTGCAGACATGGGTGAAGCCTCTGGTTCGTGTGGGGCGCTCAGCGAAGCGACGCGGCCAGCGAGTCGGCGGTGACGTCACGCAGGTCGGAGACGACCTGACCGTCGCGGCAGACGAGGACGCGGTCCGCGTAGGCTGCCGTCCTCGTGTCGTGAGTGACCATGATGACGCTTTGCCCCAGTTCGTCGACCGCCCGTCGCAGGAGCTCCATGACCTCTCCCGTCGAGCGGGAGTCGAGGTTGCCGGTGGGTTCGTCCGCGACGATGACGGCCGGGCGGCTCATGAGGGCGCGGGCGACGGCGACGCGCTGCTGCTGGCCGCCCGACATCTCGGAGGGGCGGTGGCCCAGGCGGTCTCCGATGCCCAGAGAGGCAACGATCATGTCGAACCAGGCCGGGTCGGGAGTGGCACCCGCCAGGCGCATCGGGAGAAGGATGTTGGCGCGGGCGTCCAGGGTGGGAACCAGGTTGAAGGACTGGAACACGAAGCCAATGCGGTCGCGTCGCAGCTTCGTCAGCGCGGTGTCATTCAGGGCCGTGATGTCGGTCCCCTCGACGTAGACGCGCCCGGAGGTGGGGGCGTCGAGGCCGGCGAGAATGTGCATCATCGTCGACTTGCCGGATCCGGAGGGACCCATGATTGCGGTGAACTCACCGGCGCCGAAGCCGACGGTCACGTCGACGAGGGCGCGCACCTGGGCGTCTCCCTGCCCGTAGAGCTTGGAGACGGACTGAAGCTGAACGATAGGCATGGCCTGCCCGTTCTGGGGTGCAGCGTAGGCCGGGGCACCCTGGGGTGCAGCGTAGGCCGGGGCACCCTGGGGTGCGGGATAGGCCGGGGCTCCCTGGGGCGCCGGGTAGGCCGGGGCTCCCTGGGGCGCCGGGTAGGCCGGGGCTCCCTGGGGCGCGGCTTGGGGCGGGACGGGAACGTAGTTTGTGCTCATGTCCCCATCCTGCTTCTCCACGCGCCTCAGCGCTAGGGGTAACTACCCTGATTACCCCCTGAATCCCCCCGGGGAAGCGTTAGGACTCGCCCGGCTCCTGCTGCTCGTCGCCACGCAGGATCAGTCCCCGGTAGCGGTTGATCGCCGCACCCACGTCGATGAGGCGCGGGCGCGCGAGGAACGCCGGATAGGGGCGGGCACCGAACTTGCAGACGGCGTCGAGCCCTTCCGACGCCAGCCGCCTGCCCAGCTTCGCCATCAGGTCGACCAGGTCCTGCTTCCCCGCCATCTCCTCGAGGACCCCGCGCACGCACCATGCGATGGCTTCGGCCTGGCCGGGGTCGAGGACCGCCTCGACGTCAGAGATATCGACGACCTGCCGATCCACGGTCAGGGCGTGCGTCCCGGTTGCCTTCGTGCGAGGACGGTCCACTCGCGCCTTGGCGAGAGGGACCCGTGGCGCGCTGTCCCAGGAGGCGGGGGCATCGGTGCGGGGACGCGGAAGATCGGCGGCAACCTGTTTGGCGCGTTCGGTGACGTCGAGGCAGCGGTAGTTGTCCATCATGAGGACGCGGTCAGCGGCGTCCAGGAAGGCACCCGAGCCGCCGACCACCATGATGAGCGAGGTCCCGGCCCCGGTCAGGGAGGACACTCGGTCCACGAGCGGGGTGATCGGTTCCTTGTCGGCGGCGACCAGGTCACGCATGCGGGTGTCCCGAATGAGGAGATTCGTCGCTGAGGTGTCCTCGTCGATGAGAAGGCTGCGCGCACCCAGCTGCAGGGACTCGATGATCGAGGCGGCCTGCGACGTGGAACCCGAGGCATTCTCCGTCGAGAAGTTGGTGGTGTCGATGCTGCCGGGCAGGTGGCTGATGAAGGCAGAGATGTCGACGCCCGTCACGGCTCGCCCATCGGCGGCGCGCACCTTCGTGGCGCTCGGGTCGGTTGCGACCAGCTCGCGGCCATCGCCCGGCACGTGGGCGTAGACGCCGCGGGCGATCGCCTCCAGCAGGGTCGACTTTCCGTGGTAGCCTCCGCCCACGATCAGCGTCAGCCCCCGCGGGATCGCCATGCCCGACACGTCGCCCGCATGCGGCAGGCTCACGGATGCGCGAAGCGAGTCGGGGGAGCGGAAGGCGACGACCCCGTCGCCGGTCAGGGGCGCCTCGGAAACCCCCGAGCGGCGCGCCAGGAGGGAGTCGTCGGCGACGAAGGTCACCCACCCGTTGGCTTCCAGCTGTTCCTGCAGCGCCCGGTGGTCCTCGTAGGAGGCAATGTGGGCCAGCAAACGCGAGCGCTTGCGCGTCGTATCCGGGTCGTGCGACACGAAGTCGAAGCAGTCCATGACGACGTTGGGAACGTCCACGTCGAAGAGTCGTGCCGCGCTTTTGCCGAGGATCGTGCGCCCGCGGGCCGGGAGCTTGACCTGGAAGCGGACCTCGACGCGATCGGGAAGCACGCTGGCGTAGGAGCGCTGCAGGATGAGGGCACCCGCGCGGGCGATCGACACGTCGCGCGCTCCCCGCGCGCGGATGGCCTCGTCGAAGGCACGGGCCAGGAAGTCGGCGGCCGCCAGACGCGCATCCGGCGAGGCCAGGGCCTCCTCCGGCAGTCCCATCGCCTGGGGGGTCGCGTAGGCTCGCAGCGCCGTGGGCGGAGCAAAGGGGTCGGCCTGGACGTGATCGATCGCGAGGGTGAAGTCGCCGTAGTCCCAGGCTCCGGCGACTTTCTTGTAGAAGCCGTAGGGGCGTCCGTCGGCATGGCGCAGCTGATCCAGCAGGTCCGCGTCGGTTCCGGCGACTGAGCGGGAGGGGGCCTCGTATCGGGGGGTCATGCCCTCAAGAATACAGGTGGACCTCCCGGCTGCGAGGCAGTGGCCTGCGTCCGGGCCGAGGCGCCGGCGCCCGCGCGGGGCTCACGCGACGTTCTGGGCCGCTTGAATGAGGTACCACACGACGTAGGCGACGCCAAGAAGCTGGAGGACAACCATGACCGCCGAGACGCCGAGGGCGACCCTGGTCATGGTTCGCACATCCGAGGGCGCATGGGTAGAGCGCGCCCTTGCCGCCAGGACGATCGCCCAGATCATCGACGACACCGACACGAGGAGAAACAGGGTGAACCAGCTGAGGAGGGACAGGACGATGACCGTGATCGAGTACACTCGCAGGCCCTCGAAGCGAGCGGCCGCAAAGGCGGGCTGATCAGCGGGGCCGCCGCGCGGCGATTCACCATCGGCTGGCCGGGCCGCGAGGCTCGAAGCACCCGGCATCGCGGGATCGTTCATGGGCAACTCCATCATGTCGCTGGTGATACTCCCCTCAGTGTAGCCTTCGCCGCTGCGTCGACAATGGGCACGCGGGTGAGGAGGGCACGGGCACCCGCCTCGCGTCGGTCACTCGACCAGTTCCTAATACGGATAGAGCATGAAGAGTGCGACGATCCCGATCACGATGAGGAGCTGGAGAACAACCATGATGATGGTCACCAGGCGAGCAGCATTCACCAGGCTCCGCACGCCGGAGGGAACCTCCTCGCCGCGCGCCTTTCCCGCGAGGATGATCGCCCAGATCATCGCCGGGACCGACATGAAGATGTGGAAGAGGAACCAGCTGACGACCGACAGGACGATGGCGACGATCGCCTGCGTTCGCATGCCGTCGTACCCGGAGTCGTACGGAGCCACGTATCCCGGCTGGCCATACACCGGCTGCCCGTAGCCGTACGGAGTCTGCCCATATCCGTATTGGGCCTGCCCGTAGGCCCCCTGTCCGTAGCCGTACGGGGCCTGGTCGTATCCGGGCTGGGAGTGACCGTACTGAGGTGCCTGCCAGGTCGGGGCCTGGCCGCCGGGAGGCAGGGAGGCGTAGGGGTTCGAGGGATCGGTCACGGGTTGCTCCTCACTGCATCGCTACCAAGGTCTCGGATCATCCTAGCCGACGCGTGCCTCCTCGCCGCCGGTCGCTCAGGAATACGCCTGCACCCAGGTGGCAAACAGCGCCATGATGAGCGCGGAGCCAATGAGAACGAGGAAGGTGGACACGAGGATCACCCCGGTAATCACCCCGTGAGCAATCGTGCACGCCTTGGCGGCCGAACGAGCACGCTCGACCTCGGCCGCGACGTCCATCGGGGCGCCGTACAGCCGGACCTCTTCCATCAGCTTGTCGGCCCAGAACCACATGCCGCCGGAGAGGAACATGCCGCCGAAGAGAAAACTCAGGTAGGAGAACATGCGGGCCGTCGACGCGTTCGAACGAATCTTCTCGATCACGGGGTTGAGCGCGTACATCGGCTGGGCGTACATCGGCTGGGAGAAGGGGGCCTGGCGCGCATACGTCCCCTGCGCTCCCTGACCCGCGCCCGCGAACTCACCCGCTCGGCGGCCGAAGGCCTCGTCCTCCGATGCCTGGTATTCCGTGGAATCACTCATCGGTCGCTCCTCATCCGTGTGCCAACCTTCCCGCCTATCGTAACGCACGGGTCCCGCGACCCCGGGAGGCGAACCCAGACGCCGCGACCGAGTCGGGGCACAAGAAGCTGCGGATTGTGCGCACCAATGGAAGCGAGGCCCGGGGAGCGTGATGCTCCCCGGGCCTCACACTCGCGGTCTGCTCAGGAGAACGCGCCGGAACCCGCTCCGGCGAGGGCGATAATGATCGGAATGATGATGACGAAAACGAGGAACACGGCAATGATGACGCCGTGAATGATCGTGCAGATCTTGGCGGCCGAACGCGCGCCCTGAACGTCGGTCACGACGTCCATCGGCGCACCGTAGGCCTGGGCCTCTTCCATCAGCTTGTTCGCCCAGAACCACATGCCGCCGGACAGGAACATGCCGCCGAACAGGAAGCTCAGGAACGAGAGCATGCGGGCGGTTGACGCGTTCGAACGAATCTTCTCAACCGCGGGGTTGAGCGCGTACATCGGCTGGCCGTATGCCTGCTGGCCGTATGCCTGCTGGCCGTATGCCTGCTGCCCGTAGGCGGGCTGTCCCTGCGGGGCCTGCTGGCCGTAGGCGGGCTGCTCCGGAGACGGAGACGAGGGGTACGGGTTCGTGGGATCACTCATAGAAAACTCCAACTGGACGCGATCATCGGATACGGGGTTCATCGTAACCTATGCTCCATCCCAAAGAAAAACGAGTGATGCAGCCAACTTCTGCCGCATTCTTGTCGCAAGCGTAACGACCCGTGGCATCCTCGCGCCGACCCCGCCCGGTCCCACGAGGGCCGAGGCGGCGCGCCACTCGTCACAGGTTCTCGGAGATGATGAGGGCTGCGATGAGGATGGCCTGAAGCGCAAAGCCGCCCACCGCGATGCCTCGCGCGATGTGCGCCTTGGTGACGACGTCGGCAGGCGCCCCGATCTCGCGCACTCGCCGACACAGGCGCTGGCCGCGTGCCCACGCGGCGGCCAAGAAGAGCAGCGGCGTGGTGAAGAAACCAATGACGGCGAAGACGATGACGAAGGTTGCCTCTGACTTGGCCTGGGAGATGGCCAACTGCTGCAGGGAGGGCATCTGTTGCGGGGGCGGAAGCTGCTCATACCCCACCGGCTGGAGGCCGTAGGGAGGCGCCGGCTGAGCCCCGTACCCCGCGGGCGGCGCGACCGGCTGAGTCCCGTACCCCGCGGGCGGCGCGACCGGCTGAGTCCCGTACCCCGCGGGCGGCGCGACCGGCTGAGTCCCGTACCCCGCGGGCGGCGCG